>Ga0302316_10000112_pt1 | contig 71429 bp, 65 predicted proteins | sample III_Palsa_N3_2_FD_200456 | JGI IMG/M metagenome (GOLD analysis project Ga0302316, IMG submission 200456) | Peat permafrost microbial communities from Stordalen Mire near Abisko, Sweden - III_Palsa_N3_2 | ecosystem: Environmental > Terrestrial > Soil > Palsa > Peat permafrost | place: Sweden...
ATCGCAGATCCCATGGGAAAAGATGTCGCCTGAGAGCGGGCCTCTTGGTCATGTGTTATTCCACTTCAAACGGAAAGCGCAAACCCGCATCCGCACGGGCCATATCCAGCGTTTGTATCATCGCCCGCGACAACTCAAAACTCAGAATCTCGCTGCGCCGTTGACCCGCATGCAGCAAGTCGGTGAAATGCTGGGTTTCATAACATAGACCGCCGCCGATAAAGTCGGCTTCCAGTGTGCAGCTTGCGCCTTGTGCCGGCACCAGTTGGGCCCGGCGCGGGTTCCACCATTTACCTTCGATGACGATGTGGCCCGCGCTGCCGCCGATCACTGCACGGCCGTCGCTCGATGATTTAAGCCCGGAGAACAGAGTGGCCATACCGCCCCGATGCAGGCAACTGAGTGCCGCCATTTCGTCGACGCCGGTTGGGCCGATTTCCAACAAGGCTTTGACTTGGCGCGGTGGGCCGAGTAAATCGCAAGCCAGGAACGCGGCGTAGATCGCGACGTCGAGCAGGCTGCCCCCTGCCTGTGCGGGGTTAAACACAGAATGGCTGCGGTCGTCGGCAATAAAAGCGAAACCGGCATTGACGAAATTGACCTCGCCGATGGCTCCTTCGGCGAGCAATGCTTTGATGCGCCGGTATAGCGGATAGAAAGCCGATTTCATCGCCTCCATATACAACACACCATGCTGGTCGGCCGCCGTCAGCACTTTCTCCAGCGTGGGTAAATTGGGTGCAGCGGGTTTTTCCGACAAGACCGCTATCCCGGCTTTGAGGCAAGCCAACGCGTGGACGGGGTGTTCGGTATGCGGTGTCGCCAGATAAACGGCTTGCACGTCGGCGGCGAGCAACGCTTCCAAGGTGGCATAGGTTTCGGGCAGGCGGAAGCGCGCTGCAAATTCGCCTGCGGCCGCTTCACGGCGGGATAACACGCCGATGAGTTCGGCTCCTCGGACATGGGTGAAATCGCAGGCAAAACGCGCGGCGATATTGCCGCTGCCGATGATAGCCCATCGGATTGGCTTGGGCATAGGGTGCTCCAACGATGGAAGAGTTAAATTAAAAGCAGCAAGGGATGGGATGTGGATGAGTCTCTTGCCAGGATACCGCAGCGCAATAGGCTGCCGGCCCTCGGGCATGGCAACTCATGGCGCAGCTTGAATCATGCGTCGACTCATGTGCGCTGCATCAAGCGCCATATTAAGCGGCGTAATACGCCAGGAACATATCGACCGACGATTCGGCAAGATGCTGCTGCGCGTCCAGGTCCATCGGAGGCGAGGACATCGTCACCTGAGGCCAGAAGGCGAAGGCTTTCACCATGCCTTGTAATTGCTGCGCGGCAAATTCGGGGTCGACCGCTTTGATCCGGCCATCGGCCACCGCGGCGCGCAGCCAGGTTGTGATGCCTTCTTCTTTTTCGCTGAGCCGCGACACCATGCTTTGCGCGCGCTCCGGCGAGTGGATCGTCTCGGCGATGGCGACGCGTGCCAAGTCGAGGAAATGCGTGTCGCTCAGCATATGCATCTTTTGTTGAATCAATTCGAGTAATTGCACGCGCAAAGGCCGCTCGCGACGATAGGCGAGGTCTACCTGTGCCAGGCTGCGATGCCACAGCTGCAACAGGATTTCCGCGAACAATTCGTCTTTGCTGGGGAAATGGTTGTAGACCGTGCGTTTGGAAACGCCTGCGCTGGCTGCGACCTTGTCCATGCTGGTGGCTTCAAAGCCGGCCGTACGGAATTCCTCGGTGGCGGCCAGCACAATGGCTTCCCGCTTGCGGTCGGTGAGGCGTTTGGGGGCGGAGAAGGGGCACATGACGATGGCAATTGAAGGAATAACTAATTTTACACTGGGCAGTTTACTTTCTAATAAAATAAAACTACACTGTGTAGTGTACATCATGCTTTATGACATGTGATGACTTATTTTGCTAGTCTAATCAACACCCATACGCCGCATCGCTCGACGCATGTTCCAGCGCATATGCCACGTTAACCGTTCCAGGAATCGTGAAGTCATGACCTCCAATTCGCTCCCCGTCCAACCTACGTCCGTGTATGCCGCCTCACCGCAACATCGCGACGGAAAATTCCGCAATGCGGCGGCGCGTAACAGACCCAGCCTGGGCAAAAGCCTGGGCCTGATCTGGAAGGTGTTGTTCGACAAGCCGGCGCTTACCACGCCGGCACATGCGATCCCTGTGCAAACCCTGAGCCGGGCACAAGTGCTGGCGGCACCTGACCGCACGGTGTTTCGTTTGGGACATTCGACGCTCTTGCTGAAATTGGACGGGGCATTCTGGCTCACCGATCCGGTCTTCTCGGAGCGCGCGTCGCCGTTCCAGTGGGCGGGACCGCGCCGCTTTCATGCGCCACCCATCAGCATTGCCGAGTTGCCGCCGATCAAAGGGGTGATCCTGTCGCATGACCATTACGACCACCTGGATCGTGCCGCGATCGGCGAACTGGCGGCCAAGGTCGAGCATTTCATCACGCCGCTGGGTGTGGGTGACACGCTGATAACGTGGGGTGTGGATGCGGCCAAAGTGCGCCAGCTCGACTGGTGGCAAACGACCTATATCGACGGCTTGCAACTGGTGGCAACCCCGGCCCAGCATTTTTCCGGGCGTGGTTTGGCGGATGGTAATCGCACCCTATGGGCATCGTGGGTCATCCTGACTGCGGATCTGCGCCTGTTTTTCAGCGGTGACAGCGGCTATTTCGATGGCTTCAAGCGCATCGGCGAGCAGTACGGCCCGTTCGACGTGACCCTGATGGAAACCGGGGCGTATGATAAAAACTGGCCCGATGTCCATATGCAGCCTGAAGAAACCATGCAGGCGCACCTCGATTTGCAGGGCCGTTGTTTGTTGCCGATTCATAACGGCACTTTCGACCTGGCCATGCATGTGTGGCACGAACCGTTTGATCGGATCCATGCGTTGGCGGCCGAGCGCGGTGTCCAGTTGGCCACGCCGCAAATCGGCCAGGCGCTCGACCTGACCCAGCCGGTGGCACTGGAGCGTTGGTGGTTGCAGGCGGTGAGTTGACTATGACGCGCCTGCCCTTTGACGCTATCCCGTCCCAACTCGGTCACCTTGCGGTGGTAACCGGCGCGAGCGGCGGACTTGGTTATGAGACCGCGCTGGCTTTAGCCTTGGCTGGTGCCGAAGTGATACTGGCCGGCCGCAACGAAGCCCGTGGACATGCCGCGCTGGCAAGCATCCGGGCGCAGCACAGCAGCGCCAACATTCGCTTCGAAATGCTCGACCTGGCCAGCCTGGAGTCGGTGGCGAACTTTGCCGACAGGGTCTTGGCCGAGTGCCGGCCGCTGGATTTACTGATTAACAACGCTGGCGTGATGTCCTTGCCGACTCGGCAAGTCACGGCCGACGGTTTTGAAATGCAATTCGGAACCAACTACCTGAGCCATTTCGCCTTGACGGCACAACTATTGCCCTTGCTGTGCGTCAGCGGACGGGCTCGTGTGGTCAGTCTGAGCAGCATTGCACACCGTCGTGGCGCGATTCACTTCGACGATCTGCAGGGTACGCGAGCCTATTCGCCGTGGCGCGCTTATAGCCAGTCCAAACTCGCGATGCTGATGTTTGCCTTGGAATTGCAACGCCGCAGCGACGCGCAGGGCTGGGGTGTGATGAGCAACGCCGTACACCCGGGTTGGGCCGTGACCGAGTTGATCAACAACGGCCCGGGATCGAACGGTAAGCGCGGCTGGACCTGGTATCTCAGCGCCCTGCTGGCGCCTTTGCTTAGTCATTCCGCCGCCGCCGGTGCGCGTCCGACCTTGCTCGCGGCGACCTCGTCGGATGCCGTAGGCGGCGCCTACTACGGGCCGGACGGTTTCCAGGAATTGAAGGGCGCGCCGACCCTGGCCAAAGTGATGCCGCAAGCCCAAGACGCCGAGGCGGCGGCCCGCTTGTGGCAGCAGTCGCTGCAGCTCACCGGCGTATCGTGGGAGCGCACGCTGCGCGATATGCGCAATCCGCGTGCCAACCCTCTTACCCAAGTTGCGAGCTAAGTCATGAAAGTCATTATATTCGGCGCCAGCGGGATGGTCGGGCAGGGTGTTTTACGTGAATCCGTGCTTGACGCGCAGGTACAGGATATCTTGCTGATCGGGCGCAGCGGCAGCGGTCTAAGCGGCGGCAAGGTGCATGAAATCGTACAGCCCGATCTGCTTCAGATTGAAACACTGGCATCTCGGCTAGCCGGTTACGATGCCTGTTTTTTCTGCCTGGGCGTTTCCTCTGCCGGAATGAACGAAGCAAGCTATACCGCTGTGACTTACGACCTGACGCTGGCGGTGGCCAAGACGCTATCCAGCGCGAATCCGCAGATGACCTTTGTATACGTGTCCGGGGCGGGTACCGACAGCACCGAAAAAGGTCGCAGCATGTGGGCACGGGTCAAGGGGAAAACCGAGAATGCCTTGTTGCGTTTGCCGCTCAAGGCTTACATGTTGCGTCCCGGGGCGATTCAGCCGCTGCATGGAATTCGCTCGAAAACGTTCCTGTATCAGCTCACCTATAGTTTGACGGCACCCCTTCTGCCGCTATTGAAACGGCTGGCGCCCCAGCATATAACCACCACCGAACAAGTCGGTCGCGCCATGCTCAAACTAGCCAAGCAGGGCGCAGCTCAACACGTGCTGGAAACAGTCGCCATCAACGCGCTTTGATCAAGGTTGCCGAGGTCGAGCTCAATGCGTGTGAGATTCGCATCGGCACGTGTCAGCTCATGTCGTGCCGTCTTCAGACAATTGCGCCAGCCATCCCGGCACACCCACTTTGGCCCTGCGGCCGCCGCCTATTCTAGCCAACGCGATAAACTTGGCCAAGTTGCGCATCCTCGACGCTGCGGCCTTAAACATACCGCTGACTATACCGAGCTGCCTGCGCGCTAACAGCGTTGATTGGCTGATGCGCTCACAGTGCGCAGCCGACATCGGCCTGCGCGTTATGTGCCAAACTGGCATGATGTCGGCGATAGACTGCCGCCGCACGCGATCGATGCGGGCGACAGTCGGATGGCTTACCCGGCGGCCTGGCCGCAGCTCTGAGGAGTCACGATGGCGTACGATTTCGACCTATTCGTCATAGGCGCAGGTTCAGGCGGCGTGCGTGCCGCGCGTTTTGCCGCCGGTTTTGGCGCGCGGGTCGCGGTGGCGGAGAGCCGTTATCTAGGTGGTACTTGCGTCAACGTCGGTTGTGTGCCGAAAAAGCTGCTGGTCTATGGCGCGCATTTCCATGAAGACTTTGAGCAGGCGAAAGGTTTTGGCTGGACCACCGGTACGCCGCAGTTCGATTGGGCTACGCTGATCGCCAATAAAAACCGCGAAATCCAGCGCCTGAACGATATCTATCGCGAGCTGCTCGATCACAGCGGCGTCACCCTATACGAAGGTCACGCGCGACTGTGCGATGCCCATACTGTCGAGGTCAACGGCCAACGTTTCAGCGCCGCTCACATTTTGTTGGCTACCGGCGGCTGGCCGCATGTGCCGGATATTCCCGGGGCCGAGCATGCAATTACCTCGAACCAGGCTTTTTTCCTGCCGGCTTTGCCGCGACGTGTGTTAGTGGTCGGGGGCGGTTACATCGCGGTCGAATTCGCCGGCATCTTCCACGGTCTCGGTGCGCAGACCACCCAACTGTATCGCGGCGACCTTTTTTTGCGCGGCTTCGACCGCAGCGTGCGCGAGCATTTACGCGATGAATTACAGAAAAAAGGCCTGGATCTGCAATTTAATGCCGATATTGCGCGCATCGACAAACATCGCGATGGCCATCTGCTCGCGACCTTGAACGACGGGCGGGTGCTGGAAACCGACTGCGTGTTCTATGCGACCGGCCGCCGGCCCATGCTGGACAAGCTCGGCTTGGAGAACACCCGGGTCGAACTCGATTCGCGCGGTTTTATCCAGGTCGATTCGGAGTACCGCAGCACCGAGCCGTCGATCCTGGCGCTGGGCGACGTGATCGGGCGGGTGCAACTGACGCCGGTGGCGATTGCCGAAGGCATGGCCGTGGCACGCCGCTTGTTCCGCCCGGAAGAGTATCGGCCGGTGGACTATAAATTGATTCCGACGGCGGTGTTCAGCCTGCCCAACATCGGCACGGTAGGTTTGAGCGAAGAAGAAGCGCACAGCGCCGGTTATCAAGTGCGTATTTTCGAAAGCCGGTTCCGGCCGATGAAATTGACCTTGACCGGCAGCCAGGAGCGCACCCTGATGAAGCTGGTGGTCGACGCCGCGAGCGACAAAGTGCTGGGTTGTCATATGGTCGGCCCCGACGCCGGCGAAACCATGCAAGGCATCGCGATTGCGTTGCGGGCCGGAGCGACCAAACAAATGTTCGACACCACCGTCGGAATCCATCCGACAGCGGCCGAAGAGTTTGTCACGATGCGCACACCGTTGCCTGGCTGAACGGCCGGGCTGTGTAATTGCAGGTCGGGGCCAGGGTCAATTTCGACTAAAATAACAGGTTCAAGTAATAAGCCTGTGAGCGATGCCGCAATGACCGATGATTTGACCCTGCAAGACGATGATGAACCCGATGATATGTTGGGCCTGCGCCGCAACCGCACCACCCAGGACCCCAAACTGTGGCGCAACGACGGGTGGACCGCCCGCGTGATCAAGAATGAGGACGACGAGGGCTGGGCGGTTGAAATGATCAAGGATGGCGAACCCGAGCCCGCGCTGGTCGGGCCGTGGACCATGGGACGCAACAAGAAAGACCCGAAGCCGCTCGATACCAACGCCTTCAATACGCTGGTCAAGACCGCGTCGGAAGTATTGCGCCGCCACGAACAACAACTGCGCGCGATGCTGCACAAGAGCCTGGTGGTGTCGGCACCGTCCGGCAGAATCACAGTCACACTCGATATCGTTCCCGATGAAGACGACCCATACGCGTTGCTAAGCGCTTTGGACGACACCGAGACGCAACTGGCCCAAGTGCGTGTCGCACCCAGCTTCAAACTCAGCACGTCCAGCGCCGAAGCCTGGATCGCCAACGAATTCGCCAAGCCGCGCTAGTTTGCGGGTTAATCAGGATGCGGCTTGGCGACGATGGCGCTGGATCAGTTTGAGGCGGCGTATTGGCCTATGTTGCAGTTCTATTTTAGTTGCACGGAGCATCGACTTACATGCCAAACTCCCTCCCGGCCCAAGACCTGTTGATCCGGCAATTCGATTTGCAGCCTCATCCCGAAGGCGGATTTTTTCGTGAGACCTATCGTTGCGGGGAGACTATCGTGCGCCCGGCACGTCAAGGCGAACCTTCGTCAGTCGAGCGTTCTGCCTGCACCGCCATTTATTACCTGCTGTGCGACGATGCTTATTCGGCCTGGCACCGAATCCGTTCCGATGAAATCTGGCATTTTTATGCCGGCTGCGCGCTGGATGTGCATGTGTTGCATGCCGACGGCAGGCTTGAATCGCATCGTTTAGGCAATGCGCTGGAAAATCCCGCCGCGGTATTTCAGGCGGTGGTGCCGGCCGGGTGCTGGTTTGCCGCTGAGCGTATCGATGCCACGTCTTATGCGTTGGCCGGATGTACCGTGGCACCCGGGTTTGAGTTCAGCGAATTTGAATTGGCTGATACGGCCACGTTGCTGGCCAGTCATCCCCATCATGGGGATGTGATCCGGCGCCTGAGTTAAGCTAGTGTCCTGAGTTGGAAGTTCCTTGATAAATGAAATCGTCCAAATGGTCGTTCCCCAAAAGGGACTTCCTCCGGGGCGCACGCAAGGAGTGAGGAGGCGCAATAGCCTTTGCTATTGCAACGACGAGTGACGCCGCATGGCGGCCATTTGGGCGATTTCATATTATGCGAACTTCCAATTCAGGACACTAGGCATCGATTCATGAATTAAACCGCAAGTTGAATCAAGCTTTGCCTCGTCAACCGCAACACTTTGCGCCAACTCCCGCTTGGCCGTCCCGATGGATCATCACTTATGCATGACGCCCAGGAACGTGCCCGGCTCATCGCCGCATCGGCCGAAACGCTCAAACAGCGCGGCGATGTATTGCGCCAGGCACATCGCCCGCTGGAAGCGCTGCATAGCTATGATCAGGCGCTTACACTCAAACCCGATTTTGCCGAAGCACTGAAAAATCGCGGTAATGCCTTGCGTGAATTGAGCCGTCCTATCGATGCTTTGGCGAGTTACCAACAGGCTTTAAAGATCCAGCCGGAATTTGCCGAAGCGCTGAATAACTGCGGTGTGACCTTGCAGGAAATGGACCGTCCGGATCTGGCGCTGGCTTATTATCGGCAAGCCTTGCAGCTTAAACCCGAGGCCGCGGATACATTGACCAACTGTAGCGCGACGCTGCATGACCTCGGCTTGCCTGAGGCCGCATTGGCCGGTTATCGGCAGGCGCTGCAACTGCAACCCGATGCGGCTGCGGCGCATTTCGGCGCGAGTCTATGTTATTTGCTATTGGGCAATTTCGACCAGGGCTGGCGGGAATATGAATGGCGCTGGCGGACCGGGTCTTATGCGGCGCTCAAACGCGATTTTGCCGCGCCGTTATGGTTGGGCGAGGGTCCGTTGGGCGCCCGGACCATCCTGCTGCATGCCGAGCAAGGTCTAGGTGACACCGTGCAGTTCTGCCGCTATGCCAGTTTGCTTGCGACGCTGGGCGCGACCGTATTGCTGGAGGTCCAGCCGTCACTGAAAAATCTGCTGGCGCAAGTGCCGGGCGTCGCCGGTGTCTATGCCCGCGGCGAGACACTGCCGCATTTTGATTGTCACTGTCCTTTGCTGAGTCTGCCGCTGGCGCTGGGCACCCAGCTTGCATCGATTCCCGCGCAGCCTTCTTACTTAAACGCCGACCCAGCCAAAATCGCGGCTTGGGGTGCTCGCCTGCATAGGCCCGGCAAGATCCTGGTCGGTTTGGCTTGGTCCGGCAATCCGGCGCATGCAGGCGATCGTCATCGTTCGATTCCCCTCGCGCAACTCGCGCCATTGTTTAGCGCACCGGGGAGCGCAGGTGTGCAGTTCGTCAGCGTACAAAACGAGGTACGCGATGCCGACCGGGCTGCCTTGGCTCAATTCGGCATCATCGATCTTGCCGCCGAATTGCACGATTTGGCCGACACGGCCGCGGTACTCGCCAGCGTTGACCGGGTAATCAGCGTCGATACCGTCGCCGTGCATCTGGCGGGCGCCATGGGCCGGCCGACTACCCTGATGCTGCCGTATCGCCCCGATTTCCGCTGGTTGCTGGAGCGCGCGGATAGCCCCTGGTATCCGGCGCTGCGCTTGGTCCGTCAGCATCAGCGCGGAGATTGGAGTCAGGCGATTGCGCAAGTCGCGGCTGCGCTGGGATCCAGCTAGCCGTCTCGGCAACAGGCCGGGCTTGCGACGAAGCGGCGCTGTGCTGCGTGGGGTGATGAAGCCGCGTGATACAAGTCGTGCGATAGGAACTGAGCCCAGGAAATTGCTTGACGCACTGCGCCTATTTTCCTTAAGATCGATTCCATGAAAGCTATTCACGCTCCCCGTCACAAGTTTGCCACGCTGTGTTGTCGCCCGCAGCCATGGGAGCAGTTCGACTAGGTTTTCTTATCGTCATTCTCCATGGCCGCCGCGTTCAACAACGGGCGGCCATTTTTATTTGCGGCAGCCCTTTGGAAGCAGTCTATGGACCTTTTTCTCTACGACAACTGGCACCGCGCCTTGCGGCGCTTTGAACCGATACAGGCGGACCATGTCGGGCTCTATTGCTGCGGACCGACGGTGTATGACTACGCGCATATCGGTAATTTGCGCACCTATATTTTTGAAGATCTGTTGCGTCGCACGCTGGCGTTCAACGGATATGCGGTGCGCCATGTGGTCAATATCACCGATGTCGGTCACTTGGTATCGGACGCGGACCAGGGCGAAGACAAAATGGAAAAAGGCAGTCGGCGTACCGGCGAATCGGCTTGGGCGCTGGCCGAGCGTTATACCTGCGCCTTTCAGGCCGACATGCGAGCCTTGAATCTGCTCGAACCGACGCTATGGTGCCGGGCCACCGATCACATCGCGGAGCAAATTGCCTTCATCGCCACCCTGGAACAGAAGGGTTATACCTATCGTACCTCGGATGGGGTGTATTTCGATACCGGCCGGCAAGACGACTATGGCTATCTGGCGCGGCAAAATCTGGCGGGCCTGGATGCGGGCAAGCGCGTCGACGCCGGTGAAAAGCGTTTGCCCACCGATTTCGCGCTATGGAAATTCAGCCCGCCCGATGCTGCGAAGCAACGCCAGATGGAATGGGAAAGCCCATGGGGACTAGGTTTCCCCGGCTGGCATATCGAATGTTCGGCGATGTCGGCCAAATACTTGAGCCCATGGTTCGATATCCATTGCGGCGGCGAGGACCATATCGCTATTCACCACAGCAACGAAATCGCGCAAACCCAGGCTTGCCACGGCACCCGCTTGGCCAATTTCTGGCTGCACGGATATTTCCTGCAACTCGACTCGGCCAAGATGTCGAAAGCGGGCGGCGATTTCCTGACCTTGCCCTCGGTGGTGGCCCAGGGTTACGACGCGCTGGCTTATCGTTATGCCTGCTTGACTGCGCACTATCGCAGTCAAATGAATTTTAGCTGGGACGCATTGGGCGCGGCGCAAACGGCCTTGGGCCGATTACGGGCGGCATACCACGGGTGGTCGGCCGGTGCGGATCCGCTTGAAGCGCGGGCCGATGAGCCTATGCTCGAACGCTTTACCGCGGAAATCAATCAGGACCTTAACTTGCCACGCGCTCTGGCGGTGGTGTGGGAACTGGTCAAAGGCAATTTACCCGAGAGCGTGAAGCGAGCGACGATGGATGCGTTTGAACCGGTGCTGGGCTTGAAATTATCGGCGTGGCGACCACGGGAAGAAGCGCTTCCCGAGGCGATCCTGGTGCTGGCGCAAATGCGGCAGCAGGCACGTTTGGCGAAACACTGGGCCCAGGCGGATACCCTGCGCGCCGAAATGGTAGCGCAGGGCTACGAGGTCGAAGATACGCCCGCGGGGCCCAGGGTGTGCCGCATCCAGGGCGGCAATTGAACTTGCGATCGGTTGACTTGCGGTAACTTGACTTAAGATAAGCGAGCCGTGGCTGCGCCGGCAATGCGGCCGCTATTTATTGCACGCCCAGTGCCAGTTTGGCCAAGCTGCCGTCTTTTTGCATCGCGTCCATGCCGGCATTGAGTGCGGCCAATTTTTTGCTGAAATCGGGAGCTCGCCGGGATAAACCGATGTAAAGCGGCAGAATGTCCACGGGAGGCTCGACCCATTGCAGTTTTTCTTTGAGTTCCGGCAACGAATTCTCAATCAGATATTGCGCTACCGCTTTATCGACCAGTGCCAGGTCAAGGCGTCCCGCGGCGAGTTTGCGTAAATTGGTTAGATCGTCGACGGCTTCGTCGGTGTGCAGATGGGCGGCGTCAAAAGCCGGCGGATTGGCATAGGCACGGACGGTACCGATGACGTAGGGCCGCAGTTGCGGCAATCCGGTAAACACGATGGGGCTACCGTTGCGCTTGTAAAAGCCGACCTTGTTGGAGATCACGGAACGGGAATAAACAAACCATTGCTCACGTTCCTGAGAATGCCAAATGCCCACCATGCCGTCGACCTTGCCTTCTTTGGCATAAGCGAGCGCCCGCACCCAAGGCAGAAACCTGATCTGCAGTGCGTAGCCCTCACGTTTGAAGGCTTCGGTAGCAATCGCCACCAATACTCCTTGATGGCTCAATTGAGCGCTCATATAAGGGGCGAACTCGGTGGTACTCATCACCACCGTTTCGGCTGCCCTGGCTCCAGGCGCATGCAGGCAGTACAACGCAGTCAGGATGCCGACGAGCGAACCGTGCCAACGCTGCTGGAAGTGCATGTGCTTCTCCTGCCTGAAGACGGTGCGCCGGGAGTGCGCCAACGTGGCTGATTCAGCCCAAGCCTCTATCATCCTATAAATATTCCGAGCCGTCTTGCTGGCAAAATACCGTCGCTTTTTGGCATGTTTCTTTGCCCGCAAAGGCCGGAAGTAAAAAAAACCCGTCCGGATGGACGGGTAGTCGAGAGGCGAAATAGATCGAGCGTTATTTTTATATAAAACCCATTTAGAACTTGCCCAGCAGATTCAGCGACACCATCGAGTAACGTTCGTCGGCATTGGCAAACGAGAACGTGGCATTGGCCGACACACTCCAATTTTTCGCGATATTACCGCTAACCCCGGCGCCTGCTTCCGCGTAGTCCTCGCGAGGTTTGGTCAGAGGCATCGAGAAACTGCTGTCGTAGAACGCCTGGCCGACCACCACCGCGGCTGGCCAGTTGCGCCATACGTCATGGTAGGCGAGGGTGGCGTAGGGCTGCAGGAACCAGTCCGGTTTCGAGATTTTCCAACCCACCTGGGCATCCATCACCGATTCGTTCCAACCTTGGATTTGCAGCGTGGTACCGGCTAACCCGCTTTCGTCGATATTGCCGATATGGTTATGCGCTTGCGAGACCGAAGCAAAAGGCCCGGTGATAAAAGACGCAAGTTTGAAGTCATAGGCGGCCGACAGGCGTACCCCCGTTTCGTTGCCGTTCGGGCTGGCCGAATTGACGATGGCGTCGGTGCCGGAAATCACGTTGCGCTGCAGATTGTAGGTCTGATTGCCGCCGAACAGATCGGCGCGTACTTTCAGTCCATTCTGGTGCCACAAGGCATACAAGGCAAACAATTCGCCTTGGCCGTTGAAGTTGCCGTTGCCCCCGCCCAAGGTTGCGTCATAGCGCGCCAAGGTTGCGGCGACGCCGAGACTGACAGAATCGGTCAGGGGGTGCTCGTAACCCAGGGTTGCAGTGCCGCCGCTGTTATTGGCGCCGCTCAAGCCCTGAGTCGGCGAACTGCGTTGCGTCGAAAAACCGCCTTCGATATAGAAGCGGCCACCCGTCGGAATCGCCGCGGAACCGGCTTGACGGTCAAGTACATCGCCTTGATTGCCGACCGTCATGCGCTGCGCATCCAGCAGTGCGACGGTGTTATACGGCGCCGACAATAAGGAGGTAATGTAGCCGGCCAGCAATTGCTGGGTCACGGGCGACGGGTGACGATCGTCGGAGAACAGGAAGCTATTCAGGGCGCTGGCATTCGGTGTGCTCGTGTTACATACGATCGACGAAGCGGTACCGACGGCCGGATTGGTGCTGGGCGGGCAAATACCGCCGGACGTATTGGTGATGCCAAACGCGCCCGGGTTGGCAATGACCGCATTGAGCAGCGCATTGGTGTTGACGTGAATCACGTTCAAGCCCAGCAAAGGCAGGTTGCTATTCAGGCCTTGGTTGTATCCCAAAGACAAAGCTGATGCTTCGCCGGAGGCGGTGGCGTAAGCCGATTGCACCACCGACAGCGGCAAACCCAGTGCTGTTGCGGCGGCGGCTTCGGCCGCGGCAAACGCCGCTTGGCGCGCGGCTGGAGTGGGGGTGCTGGCGGCGGACAGCGTTTCATAAGCCGCGCCGACAGCTTTCGCGATAGCGGCATTTGCCGCCGGAGTGCCGGTGCCGTATACCTGGTTCGCGACGCCCTGAATGGTGGCGTACAACACCGCCGGTGTCACGCTGAAGTCAGGCAGGTCGATCAGCAGCACGTTGTTGGCGCCGAACAACTTCAAGGCGCCCAGAGCAGTCAATTCGCTGGTCACCGCGGTGGTGATATCGGCGGCGCTGGTGGCGTTGGCCACGTCATTGGAGCCCGACCACATGACAAACAGGCCGGTCGAATCGGCGTGACCAGAGCTTTGCGTCAGATAACTGACCACTTGACCTTCCAGGTCGGTGATCGGCGTATTGCCGGCCAGCGAAAAGGTATTGCCGGAGGCGGTGGATCTGGCTCCACCTTCGGCGAAGTCATTGCCACCCGGCTTAAGCGTGGGATTGTTGACGTTATTCGGGGTCACGCTGAAACCCAGCGTATTGCCGAGTATCGAGGCGTAGGTGGGCTGGTTGTTGAAGACCCAATGCGACCCTGCCGGCAAACTGCCGAGGCCGCCGAATGCGCCTGCATCGGTCAGGCTGTCGCCGAAAAAGAAGATGCTGGAAAATGGCCCATCCGCGACTGCGGCCGCGCTGACCAAAGCCAGCGATACACCCAGAAAAATTTTCTTAAGTTTCATCTTTACTATGCTCCTCACATTGTCTAATTCGTTATGCGAGCGCAGTCGGATACGCTCAGGACCTCTATCGAGTCCTGGCGAAAAATAATTCAGATTTGAATACGGCTCAATCGGGGTTTGCCTGTTTTAGTCCGTTTGTCCGTAATGCGAGACAGTAATGACGAATGGTGGAACACCTCTAATTGGTGGGGCTCCTCTAATTCCGCGGCTTATCTCGAATTTACTGAAAATTGGATTGGATACGACGAATAATTCAAGCGGATTAATGAATTGGCTTTCGATTTTAAATAAAGCGAATTGCAATCTGCTGCGCAGTGAATTGAGCGCAAAGAGAACGATTAATTTGATTAATCGGCCGCGAGGTTTTTTGTACCGCTTATCGCGGTCCGGGTCACCTATGCCTCTGACGTATTTGCATATGCCAACAAATTAGTAAGCTTTCAGCGGCTCAGGCGCTAGCATGACCCTAGCCTAAGCCGTTTCAACGGCTTGATTTTTCGATGGACATGCCATGACTTCCCCTATTTTGACCGCTGTGCCGCCCGCCCCGGTCGCCGAGCCGAGCGAGTTCCCCGCAGCGCAGCGTTCCGAGGCACCTCACTGGCAACTGCTGCAGATCGTCCAGGCGTTGCGCGAATCGCGCGAGGTGACACATAACGTCAGGCATCGCGGCCGGATTCGTGAACTGCCGTCACGTTCTGCACTGGTCCGTGTTCTGAGCGATTTGCAGGCGGTGTTATTCCCGACGCACTATGGGCAGCCCGATTTGACCGATGAAGGAATCGATTTTTTTGTCGGCGATACGCTCAATGGCGCGTTGAACATATTGGTCGAACAAGTGCGCCGCGCGTTGTTGTTTGTGTTCGACGAAGATCAAGGCCACGACGCCTACCTGCACCGCCGGGCGCTCGAAATCACCGGCGAGTTTGCGGCTTTGCTGCCGGCGATTCGCGCCCTTCTGGTCAGTGACTTGCAGGCAGCTTATCAAGGTGACCCCGCCGCCAGCAGTACCTCGGAAATCCTGCTCTGTTATCCCGGCATGACGGCAATTATCTATCATCGCCTGGCACATGCCTTGCACCAATTGGGCACGCCGCTGCTGGCGCGCCTGGTGGCCGAAATCAGCCATTCGTTGACGGGCATCGATATACACCCCGGCGCCGATATCGGCGGTAGTTTCTTTATCGATCATGGCACGGGTGTGGTGATCGGCGAGACAGCGGTGATCGGCCAGCGCGTGCGCTTATACCAGGCGGTTACGCTGGGCGCCAAGCGGTTCCCGGCTGACGAGAGCGGCACGCTGATCAAAGGACATGCCCGCCATCCGATTATCGAAGACGATGTAGTGATATACGCAGGCGCTACCTTGCTCGGGCGGATTGTGGTCGGGCGCGGTTCGACCATCGGCGGTAATGTCTGGCTGACCCAAAGTGTGGCACCGGGCAGCAACGTGTCGCAAGCCCAAATGCGCAACGATTGAATTGATACGAGGTGTGATGGTGAGCTACCCGGAACCCGCGACTTCCGATCTGGTCACGTTCTCTTATCGCAACTATCTGCTGAGTTGCGATGCGGCGCGTATTGCGCCGGGGAAATTCCAGGCGCATGTGGTGATCGCGCGCCGTCATGATTTGTGTATTGTCGCAAGTCATTTTTTCTCATCGACGGAACCGTTTGCAAGCGATGAGGCGGCCGTTGAATATGCACGTACCTGGGCGGTCGACTGGATCGACCAGAATTCCCACTAAACCCGATATTTCACCGCAAGGCCGTGGTTTTCGCCAGGTGCCGTCTGCTCTTATGCAGCGTTACTGCTTTGTTTAGAAAAAACACTTGGTTGGTCGCACAACGCCGCGCGCTTATGATGGCGATGATATTGCGTTGCGGCGAGCGGCCGCTTGCCGCGGCCAAAGCGGGTGTTTAGCAGTCAATCCCCTCGCGAAACACCATGGTCCAGGAATTAATATTCGTAGTACTTATTATATATAAGGGGATATGAACTATGGCATCGAAAAAAATAAACCCACTCGCAGAACAATTATGAAAAAAAATTCCCATTTTGTCTCTCGTCTTCGTCCCTCAAGCAACTTGGGTGCAGGGTTTAAACGTTGGGCGGCATGCGTCATGCTCAGTGTGGTGGCGCTCGTGGTTGGGGTTGGGCCGGTTTCAGCGCAGACCCTCAAGATCGGTACCGCAACCACGCCGCAACTCGGTGCACTGCAAGAGGCCGCACGCGAAGCGAAGCAGCAAGGGCTGGACGTGAAAATCATTGAATTCACCGACTGGAATACCCCTAACGCTGCGTTGGCCAACAAAGACATCGACGTCAACTACTTCCAGCATTTGCCTTTTCTGGAAAATGCCGAAAAGCAGGGCGGATATAAATTTGTTGCCATTGCCCCCGGCACGATTATGAAAATCGGCTTGTACTCCAAGAAAGTTAAAAGTTTCGATCAGCTCAAAGATGGTGCGACCGTGGCCATTGCCAACGATCCGGTCAATGGCGGTCGCGGTTTGCTGTTGTTGCAACGCGCCGGGTTGATTACGCTGAAGACCGGCGCTGACTACAAGGCAACCGTGCTGGATATCACGGCGAACCCCAAACATTTGAAGATCGTTCAGCTTGAGGCATCGCAATTGGCGCGTTCGCTCGGCGACGTCGACCTGGCGCAAGGTTATCCGAGTTTTATCAAATTGGCCGGTACGGCCGATCCGGAAAGCGCCTTGTTATTTGACGGTACCGAAAACAAAATTTTTGCTCTGCAATGGGTGGTGCGCCCGGAAAGTGTCAACGATCCGCGGATTCTTAAATTTATTGCCATCTACCAGCACTCGCCGGCCGTCAGAGCCGAGTTGGATAAGGCCTTTGGCGATCTTTATGCCGTCGCTTGGTAAAGCCTTGACCATCCATGTAAGTTGCCGCGCCGGCAGTTCCACGCCGGTGCTGCGCCGGCCGGCATGCAGGAGCGTACCCCATGTCTAATTTATCCGAAGCCCAAGCGTGGACCAACGACGTCGAACATCTGCAACAGGCCAGCGTGCCGGCACCGGCGATCGCCAGTGTGGTGTTTGAGGGGATTTCCAAGCAATTCGCGGCGGGAGAAGGGGCACCGCGAGCGCTGCATGAGGTGAACTTGTCCATCGAGCGGGGCAAGATCTTCGGCATTATCGGCCGCAGCGGCGCCGGCAAATCGACCCTGCTGCGTTTGGTGAACCGTCTCGAAACACCCACTGCTGGAGCGGTGCATATCAACGGTCGCGATGTGGTTGGTCTGAATGCCGCCGAACTGGTGTTGCTGCGCCGGCGCATCGGCATGGTATTTCAGCATTTCAACTTGCTCTCGGCAAAAACGGTGTGGGAAAACGTTGCCCTGCCACTCAAGATTGCGGGTTTGCCCAAGCCGCAGATTCGCCAAAAAGTCGACGCGCTGCTGGAACTGGTCGGCCTGTCGGACAAACGCGATAGCCCTCCGTCCCGTTTGTCGGGCGGCCAAAAGCAGCGGGTCGGGATTGCCCGCGCCCTGGTGCACGACCCCGATATTTTGCTCTGCGACGAAGCAACCTCGGCGCTGGACCCCGAAACTACCCATGCGATTCTGGCTTTACTGAAAGACATTCGCCGCCGTCTAGGGCTGACGATTATTTTGATTACGCATGAAATGGCAGTGATCCGCGAGGTATGCGATAACGTCGCCGTGCTGGAAGCCGGGCAGGTGGTTGAAACCGGCGAAGTCTGGCGTGTCTTTGGCGATCCGCGCCATGCCGCGACTCGCAGCTTGTTGCGGCCGCTGGTTCATGATTTACCGGAGGAATGGTCGGCGCGCTTGCGCGCACCCGAACTCGGTCCTGTATTGAGTCCGGGCTCCATCGAGATCTTACTGGATTTGCGTTTTACCGGAGCCGGCGAGCGCGAACCCGAGTTGGGCTTGTTGTTCAATCGCCTGGGTGCCCTGAGCCAAAAAGTCAGTTTGGTACACAGCGCGCTGGAGCCGATTCAGGGGCGTATGCAGGGACGCCTGGTGCTGGCCGTGAGCTTTTTGCGCAGTCAAGGATTGACCTCGCCGGTGGCGGCGTTGCTCGAAACCGCCCGAAGCTTTGCCGACAAAGTGGAGATGCTGGGCTATGTATGAATGGGGTACGGAATTTTTGCAAGCCATTTGGGATACCTTGCTGATGGTCGGGGTTGCCGGCGCAGTGACGTTTTTACTGGGCATTCCATTGGCGCTGGTGCTGGTTACCACCACGGCGGGCGGCATTTTTGAGCGGCGCGGCGTTAATCGAGCAGTGGGCAGCTTGGTGAACGGCTTTCGTTCGACCCCGTTTATCATCTTGCTGGTGGCATTGTTGCCGCTGACACGCTTGCTGGTCGGCACGACGATCGGGGTGTGGGCCGCGATCGTGCCGCTCAGCATCGCAGCGATTCCGTTTTTCGCCCGTGTGGCTGAAGTCAGCTTGCGTGAGGTGGACCCGGGATTGATCGAAGCAGCCCAGGCGATGGGCGCCAAGCGGGGGGATATTATCCGTCATGTCTTGTTGCCTGAGGCGCTGCCCGGGATCCTGGGCGGTTTTACCATTACTATCGTGGCCCTGATCGGTTCGTCGGCGATGGCCGGCGCGGTGGGTGCCGGCGGCTTGGGCGATCTGGCGATCCGTTATGGCTACCAGCGGTTCGACACCACCGTGATGGTAAGCGTAATTGCCTTATTGATCGTGCTGGTCAGTGCGGTGCAATTGAGCGGCGATTGGTTGGTTCGGCGCCTGCTGGCCAACATGTAAGCAAGAAGGTCCGAACCTCGGGTTCACCCGGCGCGGCGTTTAATTCCCTGCTCCTTTCTTGGCGCCCATGCCGCCCAGCATGGCGTCGATATTCCTCGCCCTGATCAAAGCCCGTTTTTTTAGTGCTAGGGCTGCCAATTCAGCTCGTATACAATCAAATCGAAGCATGGATTCCTGCCGGTCGTTCCGATGCGGCAGGGCGGCTCTATCAATAGAGCGCGATAGGGTCGCGAATGCGCCGCCTGCCCTTATCGGACCCTGAAAACAGCACGCCCGCTGTGGCGCTCAAGGCAAACCTCATTTCATGAAGCATGCGGAAAAAAACTCGCCGATAGCGGCAGCCCAGGCCGGCGGTCGGCCGGCGGCGTCGACCGTGTTGATTATCGACGACGAAGCCTGGCAACGGAAATCGGTTTTGCAAGTTGTCGACCAGCTTGGGCTGAGCGCGCACCAAGCCGAAAATCTTGAGCAGGCACGCGCTTACCTGAGTTATCAAACCTTTGAATTTGTGGTGCTGGATTTGTCGCTGGGTGCCGAAGACGGCATAGAGCTGCTACGCGATCTGGCGCGCATGCGCAGTACCAGCGCCCTGATTTTTATCAGCGGTTTCGACGACCGTGTTTGTGCGGCCGCAACTCGCCTTGCCGCCGCCTATGGTCTGCGGGTAGCGGGTACTTTGCAAAAACCGTTGCAACTGTTTGCCCTGAAGAATTTATTGCAGTCTTGGCCGGCCCATATCAAGTGGGCCGCGCCCGCCCAGGATGGCCCTCCGTTGACGGCCGACAATCTTGAGCAAGGCTTGGCTCGCGGTGAAATCATCCCGGTGTTTCAGCCCAAAATCGATTTACTGACAGGGCGTACGGTCGGGGTTGAAGCCCTGGCGCGTTGGGACAGTCCCGAATTTGGGGTGATTTCTCCGGAGCAATTTGTACCGCTGGCCGAGCAGGCGAATTTGATCGAACAACTGACTCGCGTCATTTTGATTACCTCGTTGCGCTGCTGCGCGCAGTGGCGGCTCGATCATCCTGGCGTGGCACTGGCGGTGAACCTGTCGCCCAGCATTTTCGACCTTACCCTGCCGGAAGCCATCGAGCAATTATTGCGCGATATCGGTGTGCCCGCGGAGGTGCTGACGCTGGAAGTGACCGAGAGCGTGATCGTCGCCGATGAAATCGTCGCCGCCGATGTCTTGACCCGCTTGCGTATCAAAGGCGTACAACTGGCCATCGACGATTTCGGCACCGGTTATTCTTCGCTGGTGACCTTGTTGCGCTTACCGTTTAATGAACTGAAAATCGATCGCATGTTCGTCGCCAGTTGCCTCGAAGACGACGATGCCTTGCGTATCGTCAAAGCGGTTATTTCACTGGCGCACGAAATGGGGCTGCGGGTGGTTGCCGAAGGTATCGAGTCGATCGAGATCCGTGATGCACTGGCCCATCGCGGTTGCGATTATGGCCAGGGATGGTTGTGGCCGCGGGCGATGACGGCGCCTGATTTACAGGCTTGGCTGGATGCCGGCAACTGAGTGTATGCGCCACCCAGGCGCCAAGCAGGGTGCTCAAAGACACGGATCGAGAAAGCATGTGCGTTTAGCGGATAAGCTATCGCGAATCACTTGGTTCCCTGCGCCGGACGCTTATGTGACCATCAAGGGATAGCAGTTCGGCCCGGTTTCCGGCTCCGCTTCCCGGTATTTCTGATGGATTAATCATGGTTCAATCCGCTCGACTCGATAGCGCCGACTCGGCGCTAGACTTTATCTATTCCGCAGAACTTGAGAAAGAAATCTTCGATCGCGTAAGTGCGCACTATGCGCCGCACTTGCCGCCCGCCCGGCTTAACCCGCCGCGCGACGCGCAAACACCTGAAGAACGGCAAGGCTTGATCGACTACGCCATTTGGAACGGCTCGCACGACTTGTTTATCGTGCAGGTGGTGGCACGCGGTATCAGCACCTTGTTCAAGGACGATACCGAGTTTCAATTTGCTTTGGCGCGTCAACTCGGCGACGACGGCTTGCACGCGTTGGCGTCGCGCGAGCGGATTACCGCACTGTCAGGATCGGACGGGACTGAGCGCATCGCCGCGGCGGTGCGTCATCACTGGCAAGTATTGGGCGATTTTCCTTTGAGCAGTTGGCAGGCTTTTCTGGCTTGGGAATTGCATTTCGAACATCATATTCTGGCGCGGCTGTTTGTGAACCGCCGCAGTTCCCACATAGTCGATCTGCCGACCCGCGATTTTGCGGAAAACCGCATCATGCCCGATGAGGAATATCATCGCATCAAGATTACCGAATGGTGGTTGCGCAAACTCAAATCGGCCAGTTTCGCCCAACGCGAGCAATGGGTCGGCGAAGTGCTGGAGGCCGACGAGAAGCTGCAGCGTCTGCTGGGCGGTTACCTACGCGATTCGTGGGCGCTGAACGCGCGAGCCTCCGGCATCGATACGCGCAATTACATTCCGTTATACGATGGCTGGCGGCGGGAAATTCTGGCCTTGCTGACCGGCCGTTCCATCGCCGAGCTACCGTCACTGACGAGTCTTGCCGGGGTTGATCGCGAGCATGAAGCTGCATTATCCCCACAGCCCGAGACGGTTTGATTCCCCTTTGAAGTAAGGTACCCGATCTCCGATGAGCAAAAAGAAAATCCTGCTGAACGCATTCGACATGAATTGTGTCGGCCATATCAATCATGGTTTGTGGACGCATCCGCGCGACCGCTCGACTGAATACAACACGCTGGCCTATTGGACCAATCTGGCCAGACTGCTGGAGCGCGGCAAATTCGACGGTTTGTTTATCGCGGATATCGTCGGCGTCTATGACGTCTACCAGGAGTCGGTCGACGTCACTTTGCGGGAGTCGGTGCAGTTACCCGTCAATGACCCGCTGATGCTGGTGTCGGCCATGGCGGCCGTGACCGAGCACCTCGGTTTTGGTCTGACGGTGAATCTGACCTACGAAGCGCCTTACTTGTTTGCCCGGCGTATTTCGACCCTGGACCACCTGACGGGCGGCCGGATCGGCTGGAATATCGTGACCGGCTACCTCGACAGCGCGGCCCGGGCCATGGGCCTGAGCGAGCAATTTGCGCACGACGAACGGTATGACCGTGCCGACGAATACCTCGAAGTGCTGTATAAATTGTGGGAGCAAAGCTGGGAAGCCGGCGCCGTTCTGCGCGATCGCGCGACGCGGGTATTTGCCCAGCCGGACAAAGTGCATAAGATCGAGCATCACGGCAAATATTACGATGTCGAGGGTTATCACCTGAGCGAGCCGTCGCCGCAACGCACCCCGGTGTTATTTCAAGCCGGGTCGTCCGGGCGCGGCCAGAAATTTGCGGCTCAGCATGCCGAGTGCGTGTTTATTTCCAGCCAAAACCACGCCTCGACCCGGGCGATAGTCGACAGCCTCAGGGCGCAAGCGGTAGAAGAGGGCCGCGACCCGGCAGCACTGAAGATTTTTATGGGTATCACCGTCATTGTCGCCGCCACCGAGCAGCAGGCGCAGGAAAAATATCAGGACTACCGGCAATACGCCAGCCCGGAAGCCGGTTTGGCGCATTTCGCCAGCGGTTCCGGCGTCGATTATGCCAAGTATGACCTGGACCAGGAAATCTACCCGGTCAAAACCAACGCCATCGAATCCTCGGTACAACGTTTGACCGGCGGCCAAGCCGGCTGGACCGTGCGGCGCTTGCTCGATCAACTGGCCTTGGGCGGCCGCTACACCACCTTGATCGGCTCCCCCACCCAGGTCGCCGATCAGCTCGAAGCATGGGTGGCCGAAACCGGCATCGACGGCTTCAACCTCTGCCGCACCGTGACCCCGGAAAGTTATGAAGACTTTATCGAACTGGTGATCCCGGAGCTGCAAGCCCGCGGTTCGTACAAAACCGAGTATGAGGCCGGGACCTTGCGCGGCAAGTTATTCGGCGCGGGGCCGGGGTTGCCGGCCGAGCATCCTGGGGCGGGGTATCGGCGAGGCTAGGATTAGGCCGCGCCGTTCAGTTCGGGGCGGCTTGACAGAAAGTGTTCCAGCGTCGGCACGGAAATACGATAACAGCGGCAGTGTTATCGTGCGTACAGGCATAGTCATGAATAAGGTGTCGCGCTTCTCGTCTACGCTTGAATACCTTCCAATGCGGCCGAACTGCGCAAGGAATGAGCGAAATCCTGTCCTTCTCGGATGAGGTCTCTAGCAATAGCTGAGAGCTTGCCGTGCTGCATCACTGTATCGAACCCGGCATCGAGACGGGAGTGATAGAAGCGGACCGTTTTTATGATTTTCTGCCGTTCAGCATCGTTTAATACGCCGTTCTCAAGCAGGTAGGTAAAGGCGAGTATTAAACGTTGTATAACGAACGTTGCATGATAAAGCGCCATCATGTCACGTGCGTCGCGGCGTAATGGTGACACGTAGCGGGCGCCTTCTGTGTTCGTTATCATCTCTTCTCTTAAGTTGATGGCGAACAGATAACAATGAGCAGCTTCGTGTACGATTTTGTCTAATAGAAATACCCAATTCGGATCTATTGTTCCGTTGACTAAAATGAGTGACTGGAATCGATTCCCCGTGAGAGACAATGCCCGCTCAGAAGTTTCTCCACCTGAATCAAAAAACAGAACGGAGTCCACCAGTATATTTATTTCTGAAATTATTTCAGGATAGACCGCGTTTAATTTATCTGTGCCTACTTTTATCTGGGATATTGCCGTCTCTTCCACGTCTCTATCCACGGGATATAGTCGAATAGCTTTATGCGTGGTGCCGGTACTTGTGCCCTTGAAAATTGCCGTCATTAATGCTTGGTCAATCGATTTTCCGGGGACGAATTTTGGCAAGTTTGAGTATTTTTCGTTCGCCAACACCTGTATCAGGCGCGCAGTCTCCAAAAAATTACTTTCTTCCATCAAATTGATCCCATAGTGATAGACAAAATTATGAAAACCGTTTAACTCCGAAGGCGCAATACTGGCTATTGCTGTTACCAAAGAATCTGGAAATATCCTTGCGTCATGGGCATGAAGCTGCTCAAGCATTTCCATATAACTAGATTTCAATTGAAATTTGAAGCTTTTCTGCAAATCCAGAGCGACATCTAAATTTGGGAGAAATTTATAATCCATGACCGTCTCCATATTAAAAAAGCGATCCATTTGTCTGAGCATAGTATGGAACTAAAGCTTTTGGCGCGTTCAGCATTAAGCGTAATGATCGGGAAAGAACGACCGTTGCAATGGCGAGGCTGAACAATGCACTGCCGTAAACAATGACTTGGTTCGGCGAACATACTTGAAGGAAAGATTTCGATAGCCATAGGCCAACTGGGACCGTGATGGTACAAAAGAAAAGTAAGGTTGACTCCATCGTCGAGCGATAACCAGCTGGAATTGAGACGGCGCGTTTGGTGTTGACGGTTACGTTGAAAGTGGTAAGGCCGATTCCCAGCGCCAGCGCCAGTAAGCGAAGCAACCATAGATTATCTACGTAGGCAAAGGCGAAGATTGAGGCTCCGAGGACGCAAACGCCTAAGCTGGCGATACCATGTTCAGTCAGAACCCTTTGCAGCTGGTGCACAAGGATACTGGACGCTGCAAATATGCCAACGCCAACAGCGATCTCAACGCCTGCCAAATCCAGCATGGTCAAGCCGTGACTCAAGATTTTCGCGGGTAGGATGAGAAATATGAAAGGCACCAACAGCATGTTGGCGCACAGGGAGGCAATAGCAATAGCTCGTTCAGCTTCGATGCTCAGCACCCGACGTACCCCGTCGCGTAATGCTCGAAAAAAATGAAACGTGTCCGTCTGGATTGTTTGGACCACCGGAATTCGTTCAAAGACGCCGAAAAATGCCAGTGAAAGACATAAACCCAATGCGGCGGCCGTGATACTAAGATGTAGAGCCGCCACACCCCCGTATCTACCTATCACGAGCCCGGCCAAGGTCGGGCCGAACAATAAATTAACCACATACATGGAGGACTTCAACCGGATCCCCCGATGAATGTCCGTTTCCGTACATGCAATCTCCGGTATCAAAGGCGTACCGAGCGGGAAGATCAAGGCGATGCCAACACTGAAAATTATTCCGACCACAGAGAGTTCCAACGGCAACCAATAATGGTTCTCGCTTAAGCTCGATGCGTTCGCTACGCCGATGGCCGAACTTGCTGCGACCATAATCAGAAGCGATGCCGTCAGCAGGACCCAGCTTTTTTTGAAGCGATCCGCCAACACGCCGGAAAATGGCAGCAGCACCGTGCTCGTGATCCATACTGTGAGTAAGACCAGGGAGAGAGATTCCTCCTTAAACTCAACTTTGAGAAAGTACCAGGTGCAGTAGATTTGGAAAACGCGGGAGGATACGTTCAGAGAAGTATCCGCCGCGACATAGATGAGAATTTGTTGCAAAGGGGTTAGGCGCATGGCGAGTTTGCCTTTTCCGAATTTTGCATTTCATCGAGAATAGCCTTGAACACCCCAGCTGCATTGATTGCCCGGGCATTTCCAGCAAAAACCGAGACTTGAATAAACACCTCTCGTACCTCGTCGGGTGTGAGACCAAGATGCAGTGCGCTCCTCAACTGAAAATCGAGTTGGTTTTCGCACCCGCCCATTGCGCTGATAGCGCCTAGACTGATTAAGTGACGAGTTCTCAAATCTAGGCTTGGCCGCCGGTAAGCAAATCCATAGATGTCGGAGATAATTTTTTCGACCAGATCCGGAAATATCGGGCTAAAATTTAGCTGCCCCCATTGGGTTGCTCCGGGACAGAATTGCTCGATCAAATCCCGATTTTTTTCGAATGCATCCATGAGCTATTTTCCTCGGTAAGTCGGCGGAACAGGTCCGCCGACATGCTTAGCCCAAGTTATTTTTGGTCCGGCTGTACGATAGGCTGTGGGGCCGACTCTTCCAGGCCGATAGTCATCACGCTAACACTTGAAGCTGCGCCCTTCAGACACATCTTGTTTTCGATCTTCATTTTTAACTCCGATTCATAGTGAGGAAAACGAGGTTTTTTATCTACCCGATTTCCCAAGGTTGGTCAGCGAATCTCACAATTTTTCTTACAGAAATTCCTGTAAGTGAAAAGATGCAAGAACCGCAATCAAATATTAGGTACCGTTTTTTCATATGTCTTTGAGGAAATTCTCAATTTCATAGACCAAACCATATTTTTATATCTCGCATGCTTCGCTGCAATAACTCTTACAGAGTGCGACAATGACGCGCTACCTACCCACCATAGCCCCGACCCCCCGGGACTCATGACCGTGTCACGCGCCTTCTTGATTCCGCTTATCGTTGCCTGTGCGATGTTCATGGAAAACATGGACGCGACGGTGATCGCCACGTCGTTGCCGGTACTCGCGCGCGACCTTGGTGAAAGCCCGATCGCCATGAAATTGGCGCTGATTTCCTACGTCGTTGGCTTGGGGGTGTTTATCCCGGTCTGCGGCTGGGTCGCCGACCGTTACGGCACGCGTACGGTATTTCGCACGGCCATCGGCATCTTTATGCTCGGCTCCTTGCTGTGCGCCGTGTCTAATTCCCTGCCCACCTTTGTCGCGGCGCGTTTTGTGCAAGGTATCGGCGGCGCGATGATGGTGCCGGTGGGCCGCATTATTATTTTCCGTACTATCCCCAAGCGCGATTTTGTCAAAGCCATCAGCTATCTGACGGTGCCCGCCTTGTTCGGCCCGGTGATCGGGCCGCCGCTCGGCGGTTTCATTACCACGTACTTTCATTGGCGCTGGATTTTTGTGATCAACCTGCCGATCGGCATACTCGGTATCGTGCTGGCCAATCGCTATATCGCCAACCTGCGCGACGAAGTTTCGGGGCCGCTCGATATCCCCGGCTTTGTGTTATCGGCCTTGGGCGGTTCGTTGATGATGCTGGGACTGGCGCTGATCGACGGCAATCTGGTTTCGCCCTTGACCGCGATATCGATGCTGGTGCTGGGTATCCTGGCCTTGTACGCATATTGGCGCCATGCCGTGCGCAGCCGGCAACGGGCGACAGCGCCACTGCTTGACCTGGAACTGTTGCGCATTCCGACCTTCCAGGCCAGTGTGCTGGGCGGATCGCTGTTTCGTATCGGCTTGGGGGCGATGCCGTTTTTATTGCCGCTCGCTTTGCAAGAAGGGATCGGCATGTCGGCCTTTGAATCCGGTTCGATTACCTGTGCTTCGGCATTTGGCGGCTTGTTTATGAAGAGTATCGCTTCATCTGTGCTGGGCCATTTGGGTTATCGCAAAGTGCTGATATTTAATGCGATATTGGCCGGTATGGCGATTGCCGCTTGCGGCGCATTTACCGCGACCACGCCGCACCTGGTGATGCTGGCGGTGGTATTGCTGGGCGGCTTTTTCCCCTCGCTGCAATTCACCAGTCTCAATTCGATTGCTTATGCCGATATTCCGACCCAGGATATCAGCCGGGCCACCAGTCTGGCCAGCGTGATCCAGCAATTATCGCTGGGTCTGGGCGTGACCATCGCCGGCTTGGCATTACAGTTGTCGCACTATATGCAAGGTCATGCGACGATTGTCAGCAGCGATTTCTGGCCGGCATTTTTGGCCCTGGGATTGTTTTCGGTGGCTTCAATTCCATTAACGCGGCGGCTTGCCCCGGATGCCGGCGACGAGTTGGCGCGCCGCTCCAAAGTCTAGTATCAAATCGGCTATCGGCCCATGGTGTCTGCCCAAACTTATCCTTCGTTGAATCGGATACCCGGTCCCCTCGCCGTGATCGGTGCTTCCGGTTTGCTGGGCCGTGAGATTCTGCGCGACTTGAAACTGGCCGGCGCCGAGGTAATGGGTACCGCACTGCGTCGCGCAGGCGATGGCTGCACCTTGCTCGATATCCAGGATGCGGTCGCCGTCGAGCAATTCCTCGACGCATTCCGCCCCGCCGTGGTGGTGATCGCCGCCGGCGAAAAACGCGCTGACGTATGCGAGCACGATCCAGTGCGCGCCCGCGCCTTGAATCTCACCGCCCCGGCTTTTATCGCCCGCCGGGTGGCGGCATATGGCGGCCGTACGCTTTATATTTCGACCGACTATGTGTTCGACGGCAATGCCGCGCCTTACTTTCCGCACAGCGTGCCTGAACCGATCAATGCCTATGGTTTAAGCAAGCGCGAGGGCGAACTGGCGGTGTTGAACGCAGGATCCGGCAGCGCGGTACTGCGTTTGCCGTTATTGTTCGGTCCCACCGGCGATTTATCCGAGTCGGCGGTAACCAGCGTATTGTTGCCCGGAGATGCAGGGGGGGTAAATCGTGGAGCAAATCGCATACCGATACCCGTCGATAACTGGGCGATCCGCTATCCGACGCTGACCTCGGATGTAGCCTCGGTATGCCGTCAAATAATTGAGCAGTGGCTGGAGGGCACGGACTTGAGCGGGATTCATCACTGGTCCGGCAGCGATGCCTATACCAAGTACGCCTTGAGCTGCGAACTGGCCGCGCTGGCGCAGTTGCCTGAGACCGCCTTTATCCCTTCGATGCCCGGTCCGGCCGATGTGCCGCGACCGTATAACTGCCATCTCGATACCTCGTCCTTGACGCGCTTGGGCATTCGCGCGGCGACGCCGTTGCGGCAAGCGCTGGCGGATGTCGTGCAGCCGCACTTGCGGCAGCTTGCCGCTTTATGGGCTTGAACCTTATAGAGGCTTGAGTTTTACGGGCTGGAGCTTGACCCGGCCAGGCCAGGGTCAAGCTGCATGCTTGACGGCGGCACGGCGGACTTCGCGTGCTGCAAGGTCAATGCCATTGCAATGCTCTGGGCATCGACGCCGGTATCATGCCCAGCCTCGCGCTCAAGCCCCGTTTGCTCCGCAACACGCCATTTCCGCGCCAGCACATTAAGGCCCTCAAGGACGTTTTGCAAATCTTGTCCTTTGACCGTGAGTGAATAGCTGACCTGCGGAGGAATGGTCGGTTGATAGTCGCGATGCACCAGATCGGCGGTTTCCAGCATCCTTAGCCGTTCAGTCAGTACCTTGGCGGAGACATCCGGCATAAAACGTTTAAGCTGGCCGAAACGCAAGACGCCGTTTGAGTACAACAACCAAAGAATATAGGTGGTCCAAGGTCCCATCAGCAGGCGCAATAGAGAGTCCATTGGGCAGGCGGGAGAGCTGTTTTCGCGGCGCATGGCGGAGCTTTTTACCGAATAGAAGGGTGGTTACTTAATGGTAACTACTTTTTAAAAGTAACTCAAGCGAATATAGTGACGGTTCTTGACGACTTCCAGGGCCACGCATGACCTCAGTTGCGATTGTTTATCACCGTGGGTGCGGTCATGGTTACACCCTGGTTATTGCTGCAGGGGGTCACGCTGGAAACGGCGCCAGGCCTGAGCCTGCCAGTTTGAATAAGGGCGCACATGAGGGCAACCATGACTAATGTAAAAACAGCTTCGGCCGGCGGCCGCTACACCGGCCCGGCGATTGCGCTGCACTGGCTGATTGCCGTGCTGATCATCGGCGGCTTCTGGCTGGGCTGGGTGATGACCGATATTCCAGGGCTGACGCCGACCAAGCTGCGTTATTTTGCCTGGCATAAGTGGATCGGTGTAACGGTCTTCGCGCTCGCCTGGTTGCGCGTGATCTGGCGCCTGACACATCCGGCGCCGCCACTGCCGGCCGGTATGCCGGCCTTGCAGCGGCTGGTCTCGAATGCGGTGCACCTGCTGTTGTATGTGCTGATGATCGTGATTCCGGCATCGGGTTATTTGTATAGCGCCGCGGCGGGCATCCAGGTGGTCTACCTCGGCATCTTGCCGTTGCCTACCTTGATCGAACCGGACCAGCAACTTAAAGTGATCTTCCGCTTGACCCATATCTGGCTGAATTACGCTTTGTTGGGTTTGTTCGTCTTGCATCTGCTGGGCGTCGTCAAACACACTCTGATTGACCGCGACGGCTTGCTGGCGAGAATGATTCCCTTTCTTAAGTCATAACTTCAGTTGCCAAGCCAAGCTTGGCGACATATTCCCGGTGCTGCCCGAGGCAGTGTTTTGAACATCGATAAAAGGTAAGACTATGTCCCTCCCTACTTTGAAATCCGCTTGGCGTCCGGCCCTGCGCATGGCCGCAGGCGGCGTGCTGCTGTTGGGGCTGGCGGGTACTGCGCTGGCTCAGGTCGACACCGGCAAGAGCACGATCTCGGCGGTATCCAAGCAAATGAATGTGCCGGTCGACGGCAAATTCAAGAAGTTTACGGCCAGCGTCGATTTCGATCCGGCCAAGCCGGCTGCGGGTAAAGCTCAGTTCAGCGTGGACGTGGCGTCCTACGACCTGGGTGACGAATCGTTCAATAAGGAAGTGCGGGGCAAGGATTGGTTTGACGCTGCCACTTTCCCCAATGCGACCTTTGTTTCAACCGCCATCGCACCGGCCGGTGCGGGGGCGTATAGCGTCAGCGGCAAGCTGACGATCAAGGGCAAGACCAGCGATGTGGTGGTGCCCGTGACGTTCAAGCAAGACGGCGCGAATCAAGTGTTCGACGGAGTACTGCCGATCAAGCGCCTGCAATTCAATATCGGCCAAGGCGAATGGAAAGACACCTCGGTTGTCGCCGATGATGTCCAGCTTAAATTCCATATCGTTTCGGCTGCAAAAAAATAAATTGGTTTTTCAGTTTCATTTTTTTCTTATTTTTCTTATATCGCACAGGAGTTTTTTAATGAAAATTCGTACCTTGGCTTTAACCGCCGCCGCTGTTATTGCAACTTCACTGTCCTTGTCGGCCGTCGCTGCGCCGGTTACGTATAACCTGGATCCGACCCATACCTACCCGAACTTCGAAGCCGACCACTTCGGCGGCTTGTCGGTGTGGCGCGGTAAGCTTACCAAGACCACCGGCACCGTGACGCTGGATCGTGAAGCCAAAACCGGTTCGGTGGATATCGCGATCGACCCGGCATCGGTCGATACCGGCAATCCCGCGCTGGACGGCAAGATTAAAAGCGACGAATTTTTTGACATCGCCAAGTTCCCGGCTGCAACTTACAAGGGCAGCAAAATCGTATTCAAGGGCGATACCCCGGTTGAAGTCATCGGCGACTTGACCCTGCATGGCGTGACCAAGCCGGTAACGCTGAAGATCAAAACCTTCAAGTGCATCATGCACCCGATGTACAAGCGTGAAGTCTGCGGTGCGGATGTCGAGGCCAGCTTCGATCGTGCCGATTTCGGCCTGGACTGGGGCAAGAGCTACGGCTTCAGCATGCTGACCAAGCTGCAGATTCAAGTTGAAGGCATCAAGGCGGATTAATTCCGTTTTCGGGTCATCCTGCTTGAGTGCACCGCGTGCCTGGAGCGGGATGACCTGGAGTTCGAGCTAAAACTTGCTCTACCGAGATCGGCTGGCTGCCCGCACCGCGTGAATAAAGACGGCAGCCAATACAAAAATTCTGGAATCCGTCATGCCGCAAACAACCCCACGCCTGCCGACCCTATTTATCCCTCATGGTGGCGGCCCCTGTTTTTTTATGGACACGCCGGCGGGCATGCCGCATGACATGTGGGACAAAATGGCTGTTTACCTGCGCGGGATTGCGTCTACGCTGCCGGTTCGGCCGCGCGCCTTGCTGGTAATTTCCGCGCATTGGGAAATGCCGGTGACCACGGTGAATGCGGCGGCACAGTCACCTTTGTTGTTCGATTACTATGGTTTTCCCGAGCACACCTATCAATTGACCTACCCGGTTGCCGGTTCTCCGGCCCTGGCTGAGCGGGTGCGTGAATTACTCGCAGCGGCCGGCATCGGCAGCGCCGAAGAATCGCAGCGCGGCCTCGACCATGGCGTGTTTGTACCGTTCAAGCTGATCTATCCCGATGCCGATATTCCATTGGTGCAATTATCCTTGGTGCAGGGTTTGGACCCTGCCGCTCATCTGGCCCTGGGCCGGGCGCTGGCGCCGCTACGCGACGAAGGGGTGTTGCTTGTCGGTAGCGGTATGAGTTATCACAACCTGCGCCAATTTTTCCACGATGATGCGCCGGGTAATGCGTTGGCTCAGCAGTTCGACGACTGGCTGGTCGAGAGCGTCACCCATGCCGACCCGGAAGTGCGCGCCCGGCGGCTTGCCCAATGGTCTAGCGCGCCTGGCGCATTGGCGAGTCACCCGCGCGCCGAGCACCTGCTGCCGCTCATGGTCGCGGCAGGCGCCGCAGGTCTCGACGCCGGGCGTCATACCTATGGCGAGCGCGTGTTGGGGAAAGCGTTGTCCGGTTTCCAGTTCGGTTGACAATTAAAAATGATAATGGCATCACTATAAATACGGCGAACTTACCTAAACCAAGCTCACATTAAGCAACAAGTCAGGTTTAACCCGCGCTCGATTCGGCCCTCAGGCCGCCGTCCCAGGTGTATATTCGCTCTGAGGGCACGTTACTTGCTCAGCTCCTCATGGATCCAATAATAGCTCCCATCCATCGTCGCGCGCCGGATCTCAGAGCACCTGTCATGATCAAAAAAATTGCCGTTTCTGCCTTGCTGCCGGGCATGTATTTACACGATCTAGTGGCCGACTGGATGTCGCATCCTTTCTTGCGCAGCCGTTTTTTGATTAACGACCAGATCACCATCGACAAGATCATTGCCGCCGGTATCCGCGAAGCCTATATCGATTCGTCGCGCGGCCTCGATATGCCCGATGCGCCGACGGCGGCGCAAGTCAGCGAGCAGATCGAAGCGGAAATGAAGGCGGCGGTTGCAGAAGAAATTCCGGTGGTGCGTGTCTCGCTGGCTGAAGAAATGGTCAGGGCACGCAAGATCAAACTACAAGCCAGTAAGGTGATTCGCTTGGTGATGAATGACGCGCGTCTGGGTCAAGCACTGAATTTGAAAGAAGTTGAACCGCTGGTCGAAGACATCACCCGCAGCATTGGGCGCAACCAGAGTGCCTTGTTATCGCTGGTACGCCTCAAAACTCACGACGACTACACCTTTTTGCACTCGGTCGCCGTGTGCGCACTAATGGTCACCTTCTGCAAATCGCTCAAGCTCGATGCCGCCGTCACACGCGAAGCCGGCTTGGGGGCCTTATTGCACGACACCGGAAAAATGCGCGTGCCGGATGCCATTTTGAATAAGCCGGGCCGCTTCACCGATGCCGAATTCGACGTGATGAAACGCCACGCCCGCGACGGCTACGACATCTTGCGCGCCACGCCCGGCATCGGCGATGTGCCGCTCGATATCGCATTACACCACCATGAGCGCATGGACGGTACCGGTTACCCCGAACGCCTGCCGGGCGACCAGATCTCGATGGTGTCGCGGATGGCGGCGATTGTCGACGTCTATGACGCGATTACCTCGGATCGTTGCTACCACGTCGGCATGCCGCCCGCCGAAGCATTGAAGAAAATGTGGGAGTGGAGCAAATTCGATTTTGACCAAACCCTGATGCGGGCTTTTATCAGCACGATCGGCATTTACCCCGTGGGTACCTTGGTCCGACTTGAAAGCGGCAGATTGGGGGTGGTAACCGAATTGCACCCGACCGAAATCATGAAACCCAGCGTGCGCGTATTTTTCTCCACCAAGTCGAACTTGCACATCACCCCCGCGCTGATCCATTTGTCACGCGGCGGCGTCAACGACAAGATCGCCAGCCATGAAGATCCGGCGAAGTGGGCGATTGATCCTATGCTTTATTTGACTAGCGATGTTGAGTAGGAGGTTACACTTGTTGGTCACCATCCTTTGAGTTGGCCCACGAGATTCCCATGATTCGCGATCAAGAAACCCTAACCCTCCTGCTTGCCAGCATCTCCCGCTTCGTCCGCGAACGCCTGATCCCCCACGAAAACGAAGTTGCCGAAACCGATACCATCCCCGCCGCTTTAATCGCCGAGATTCGCGAACTGGGTCTGTTCGGTCTGTCGATTCCCGAGGCTTACGGCGGCTTGGCCTTGACCATGGAAGAAGAGGTCCGGGTGGCATTTGAACTGGCCCGCACCTCGCCGGCATTTCGTTCCTTGATCGGGACCAATAACGGCATTGGTTCGCAGGGCATAGTGATCGACGGCACCGAGGCGCAGAAGCAGCATTACCTGCCCCGGCTGGCGTCGGGTGAAATGATTGGGGCGTTTGCCTTGACCGAACCCGAAGCCGGGTCGGATGCAGCGTCGCTGCAAACCACCGCGGTACGCGATGGCGACGACTATATTCTCAACGGTAGCAAACGCTACATTACCAACGCACCCGAAGCGCATATCTTTACCGTGATGGCGCGCACCGACCGCGAGAAAAAAGGTTCCGGTGCGATTTCGGCGCTGATCGTTGAGCGTGATACGCCGGGTCTGTCGCTAGGCAAGATCGATCGCAAAATGGGCCAGCGTGGCGCCCATACCTGTGACGTGATTTTCGACAACTGCCGGGTGCCGGTGGCCAATTTGATCGGTGGGCGCGAAGGGGTGGGTTTCAAGACGGCGATGAAAGTGCTCGACAAAGGCCGTTTGCATATTGCCGCGGTCTGTGTGGGTGCCGCCGAGCGGATGCTGGACGATGCCCTGCGGTATGCCATGGAACGGCGGCAATTCGACCAGCCGATTGCCGAATTTCAATTGGTGCAGGCGATGCTGGCCGACAGCAAGACCGAGATTTACGCGGCGCGCTGTATGGTGCTCGATGCGGCGCAGCGGCGCGACAATGGCGAGGACGTGTCGACCGAAGCGTCGTGCTGCAAATTATTTTCCTCGGAGATGTGCGGCCGGGTTGCTGACCGCTGTGTGCAGATCCATGGCGGGGCCGGTTATGTTTCCGATTATGCGATTGAGCGGTTTTACCGCGATGTCCGGTTGTTCCGTATCTACGAGGGCACCTCGCAGATCCAGCAATTGGTGATTGCGCGCAATATGATTCGGCGCGCGCAAGGAGGATGACGATGGAGATCGTTATCGACACGCTGCTTGCCGGACTCCCGGCGCGGCTCAACGAGATTGTGCGCGGCTGGGCTGAACGCACGCCGGAAGCGCCGGCACTCAAAGAAGGTTCGCGGTGGTGGTGTTATCGCGAGTTGCATACCGCCGTCGAGAGTGCGGCGGCGTGGCTGGCTGCGATCGGGCTAGGCCCCGGCGACCGTGTGATGCTGGTGGGTGAAAACAGCATGGCCCAAGTGGCGCTGATCTTCGCCGCGGCCGCGGCGGATGTGTGGATGGTCAATGTCAACGCCAGATTGTCCGGGCATGAGATCGAGGTGATTCGCCGGCATTGCGCTGCGCGCCGGGTGATTTACCTGAACGCCAATTCGACCGACGCTGAGAACCATGCTCTGCATGCCGCGGCTGAGCCCCGCACCTTGGATTATCTCGGCGAATTGATGCTGAGTGAGCTTAATCCGGATGACGCGCTTGATGGCGAGCCGCAACCATGTGCCGCGTCGAACGCCGTTCCGGTGGCGGCGCTGGTCTACACCACGGGCACCACCGGCGCGCCCAAGGGCGTGATGCTGACGCATCGTAATTTATTGTTTATTGCCGCGGTGTCCAGTGCTTTGCGTGGGTTGACACCCGACGACCGGGTCTACGGCGTGTTGCCTATTTCGCATGTGTATGGCTTGGCTTCGATCATGCTGGGCACACTGTACGCCGGTGCGTGTTTGCATCTGGCGCCCCGGTATACGCCACAGGCCCTGGTGTATGCCTTACAGCATGACGGCATCACGGTATTGCAGGGTGTGCCCGCTATGTATGCGCGTTTGCTCGAATGGCTGAAGCAAGGCGGCACCTTGTGCCCGCAGCGCCCACGTTTTATCTACGCGGGCGGCTCGCCGCTGGACCCGACGCTCAAGAGCGCAGTGGAGCAGTTGTTCGGCCAGCCGCTGCACAACGGCTACGGCATGACGGAAAGCTCGCCCACCATCAGTCAGACGCGGCTCGATGCGCCGCGTGCCGATACCTCCGTCGGGCAGATCATTCCGGGCGTGGCAATCCGTATTGTCGATCGCGAGGCGCATGATGTGCCGCCAGGCGAAGTCGGCGAGTTATGGGTGTGCGGGCCCAATGTGACCCCGGGTTATTACGCCGATCCCGAACTGACCGCGCGCACCTTGATGCCGGGCGGTTGGCTGAATACCGGCGACTTGGCCCGGCAAGAGCCGGATGGCGCGCTGTTTATTGTCGGCCGCACCAAGGAATTGATCATCCATTCCGGCTTCAACGTTTATCCGGTCGAGGTCGAGGCGGCGCTGAATTCGCACCCTGCAGTGACCCAGTCCGCCGTGGTCGGGCGGCAGGTTGCCGACGGTAACGAGGAGGTGCTGGCATTTGTCGAGCTCGCGGCCGGCTATGCGGTCGATGCGGCCGAGTTGCGCACGTATCTGGCGGATTTGCTGGCACCGTATAAATGTCCGTCCGAGATTGTCATCCTGGCGGCGTTGCCGGCGGCCGCGACCGGAAAAATTTTGAAAGGGCGGCTTAAGCAGCAGGCGCAGTGGGATTATGCTGCGTCGCGGTTGCCGGGCTCCACAGGCTGAAGTCATGCCACGTCACACGGTGAGACCGATGCAGTAACCGAAAATAGCTCGGGATGGCGAGCCGCGGGTGATCGAGCCGAGCAGCACTGATTTGTCTTGCTCAATGCGGCATTACACCAGCGTGCTCAACTTGAAGGTCATCGAAAAATTCCGGCGGCATCGGCCGGTAAAACAAAAACCCCTGTAGTTCCTCGCAGCCATGCGCGCTGAGGTAAATCGCTTGTTCGAGCGTTTCGACCCCTTCGGCCACCACGCTGATTTCCAGCGAATGGGCCATGGCAATGATGGTTCTGCAAATCGAGGCATCGGCCGGATCGGTGACCAGGTCGCGGACGAAGGAGCGATCGATCTTCAGGTGATCGATGGGGAACCGTTTGAGGTAGCTTAAACTGGAATACCCTGTGCCGAAGTCGTCGATGGATATTTTGACGCCCAGGTTTTTTAACCTCTTCAGCACTTCGACAAATGCCTCCGGGTCTTCCATCACCAGCGATTCGGTGATTTCAAGTTCCAGCATGGCGGGCTTTAATCCGCTGGTTTCCAGGGCTTGTTGCACGATCTGCAGGAAATCGCTTTTTTTGAATTGCGCCACCGAAACGTTGACCGAGACCGGGCAGTTGAAACGTCCGGACTGGAGCCATGCGCGGTTTTGGGCGCAGGCGGTTTTGATGACCCATTCGCCGATCTCGACGATCAGGCCGGTTTCTTCCGCGATCGAAATAAATTCGAGTGGCGGGACCAGACCGCGCTGTGGATGGCGCCATCGCAGCAAGGCTTCGAAGCCGACGATAGCGTGTGTATCGGCATCGACGCGGGGCTGGTAGTAAAGCACAAATTCGTCGTGATCCAGCGCGTGACGCAGTTCCTGCTGGGTTTTGAGCAGGCGGGCATTACCTACGTCGCGGCGCGCATCGAAGCGGCGCAGCTCGGCACGGCCTTCGGCCTTGGCGCGATACATGGCAAAGTCGGCGTGGCTGATCAGTTTCTCCGCCGTATCGGCATCGGCCGGATAGGCGGCCAAGCCGATGCTGGCACCGATCGAGACTTCCTGTTCCGCGACCAGCGCCGGGCGCTTGAGGTCATTCATCGCGGTTTTGAGGCGGGTTTCTATGGTGCCGATATCGTCGACCCGCGGAAACAGGATCACAAATTCGTCGCCACCGAAGCGTGCCAGGGTTTCATCCTCGAACAGATATTCCTGCAAACGCGCGGATACCACTTTCAGAACCTGGTCCCCGGCATCATGGCCGATACTGTCGTTGAATACCTTGAAGTGATCGAGATCGACGAAAGCCACCGCCACGGAAAAATCCGCGGCGTGGGCGGCGAGCAGCGCTTGTTGCACCCGATCGATAAACAAAGCGCGATTGGGCAAGCCGGTCAAGATGTCGTAATTGGCGCGCTGAGCCAGTTCTTCTTCGTAGCGAATTCGATCGGAGATATCGGTCTGGATCCCGACATAATGGGTCAAGCCGCCATCCTCATCGTGTACCGGGGCAATTCTCAAGCTGTTCCAGAAGGTGCTGCCGTCCTTGCGGTAGTTCTTCAGGATGATTTGTGTCGGCCGTTGCTCGCGCAATGCCGCGCGGATTTCAACCAGCGCCGTCTCGTCGGTTTCGGGCCCTTGCAAGAAGCGGCAATTATGTCCTATCACTTCATCCGCACTGTAGCCCGTGGTTCTCTCGAAGCCTGGATTGGCATATACAATCGGGTAGTCGTGGCTGATTGCGTCGACCATCAAAATGCCGTCCAGCGTGGCGTCGACGGCATGTTGACGCAGGCGCAATGCTTGTTCCGCCAGAAAGCGGTCGCTCACATCCTGAATCACGCCGTTAAAACGTACCGGTTGCTGGTTTTCATCGACTACCACCGAGCCGCGGCTTTCCACGTAGATGGTTTTCCCATCGGGCCGGATCACCCGGTAGTGTAGATGGAAGGTGGTGCGATTGAGCGCGGCTTCGGTGCGCGCCCGGCTCCATTTCTGTCTATCGTTGGGATGCACCATCTTCATGTAGGCCTGGCGCGACACCACGCGCTGGTCGATGGCGAAACCCAGGATGGCGGCCGCCCGTTCGGAGAGGATGAATTCGTCGGTCTGATGGTCGAAATGCCAATCGCCCATCTTGGCCAGTAACTGGGAAGCCAATAATTGATTACGCGTGGCCACCAGCCGTCTGTCGGTACGGTCGCGTTCGATCACGATGGCGGCCACCCCTTGGGTGACGCAGAGCAGGTCGCGCTCGGCGGCGGTCGGCTCGGTCGGCTCGCGGTAGTAGCAGGCGAAGGTACCGACCACATCGCCGTTGGATGCGACAATCGGCGTTGACCAGCAAGCCCTGATCCCTTCTTCCAGGGCCACTTCGGCGTAACCTTGCCAACGTTCGTCGTGCTCGATATCGGCTGAGACGATTTCTGTTTTGGCGTAGACCGCGGTCCCGCACGACCCGGCTTGGGGGCCGATTTTGGCGCCGTCTATCAGCTCGCGGTAGCGCCGCGGAAAATTCGGCATGCTGCCGATGTGCAGTGTCTGATTCTCCTGATCCAGCAGCATCACCGACGGCATTACGCGCGGCGCCTGACGCGCGAGCAGGGCGGTGAGCCGGTCCAGAATATGCGGTAAGGGCTCGCCCAACGCGGACATCTCGAGGATGCGCGCTTCTTCGCTAATCAACTCTTCACGCAACATGCGCTGGGTCACATCGCGCGCTACCGACAGAATGGCGCCGTGACCGAACGACGGGAAGCGCGATGAACTGACTTCAACGTGGAACAAGGAGCCGTCGAGGCGCTTGGTCTGGAACACAATCGGGTCGTTGCGCGAGATTTCCCGCAACGCGGCCAGTCGGCCACGCAGCATCTCTCCTACCACCGGATCGAATAAGGAAAAGAAGTCGCAGCCGATCAGATCGTGCGGCGACTGAGCGCCGTACATCCGGGCTCCGGCGAGATTGATAAAGCGCAGTTTGCCGTCTTGGTAGACCTGCACGCTGTCGGGCAGCAAATCGACCAGCGTGCGATAGCGTTCTTCGCCTTGCTCAATGGTGCGTTGTGCCGTGGCTCGTTCTTGTTCCCAGTTTTGCCGGTCGAGAAACAGCGAGATATTGTCGGCTACTTTACTAAAGAGCGAGACCAGTTCGTCGTCATAGAAGTTACGCTGGGCAAAAGCGACGGTATAAGTGCCGACGATTTGGTTTTGCACCCGCAACGGAAAAGAGGCCGCGCAGCCCAAGCCGACGTTGCGATAGGCATCGCGCCAGGAGCCCAAGGCGGATTGCGTGGCGAAGTCGTTGACCACCACAGGACGCCCTTGCAAAACCGATTGGACCGCACTGCTACTCCGCCGGGCTGCCTCGTCGTCAAGTTGATAATGCACCCCGGATACTTCGGATAACGATAGTCCGACCGTGACCAAGGGCCGGATTTCTCTCTGATCCAACCAACCGACCCATGCCATGGCGGAGCGGCCGGTTTCGACGGCAATCGAACATACTTTGTTGAATAATTCGGTTTCGCTATTCGACTGGATGATGGCCTGATTGGTGAGTGCCACCACTTCGAAGAAGCGGCGCGAACGAAGCAGCGAATCTTCAAGGTGGATCCGCGTTGAGGTGTCTTCGGCGGAAAGCAGCCACACCGATCCACTGCCGCCGTCGGCTGTTTGCAAGAAAGAGTCGACCGGATAACACGACCCGTCGCGCCGGCGATGCTGGACTACGCGGATGTTTTCGGCTTGGCTTTTGGCATTGAGGTAAGGTTTGCCCGATGCTTTTAACGAGGCGACAAAATCCAGGTAGCGCGGATTGAGGTCGGCCAGAGTAAGGTGCCGCAGTTCCTCTTTCGAATAACGCAAATGCTGGCATGCGGAGGCATTGGCATACATGATCCGCAATTGTTCCATCTCGACCACGATCACTTCGCGGGGCGAATGCTCAATCAGGTTGGCGAAGGTTTCCGCGGTATGTAGCGCCTTGGTCGATTGCAGCAAGCTGATGACCACCTTGCCGAGTTGCAGCAGCGCTTCTTTTTGTTCCGCCGTGAGCGTCTTGGCGACGTAATCGATGACACACAAACCGCCGATATGCATGCCGCTGATCGGATCGATCAGCGGCACTGCCGCGTAATAACGGATATGGGGCGCGTGGGTAACCAGCGGGTGGGTCGATAAGCGGCTGTCTTGCCAGGTATCGGGAATCTCGACCAAGTCACGGCTGTCGGGGCTGAAACTACGGAACGACAGCGCGCTGGGGATGCCCTCCGGGCCGGACCAGCCGAAGCTGGCGAGGAACTCGAGTTGATCGTGCTGGATCAGCGAAATCAGGGCTGAGCGGGTGCCGCACACGGTCGCGGCCAAGGACGCGAGATCGTCGAAAGCAGCTTTATCAACGTTGGTCCGGGAGCCGTAAGCGGCGAGTGCCGAAATACGTCCCAGGTCGAGTCGTGCAAGGCTCGCGTCATCCATAGTCGTCCCAAGCTCACACTGATGGCGTCTTTGCAATAGGTCGGCAGCGCCGTTGCCGGTGAATCGGAGCAGTCGCGCTGAACTCTTATTGGATAAGGCTGTGATACAGAATACCAAAAAGGGGCGAAACCCGATATCGATAATATGATGCGATCTCGGGAGTACGCCTCAGTGCGGCATCCGGCTGTAATAGCCCGGTATCGATCGGGGGTCAACCCGAGTGCGGGGACGGCCAAGGGAAGGGTAAGCAAGAACCGCCAGGCGGGGCGATCCTTGATGGACTGAGGGTTAGCGCCCTAACATCAGACGGATCAGGCGCTCGAAGGTCTTGCCATAGGGGGGAGACAGCAGCTTGCGGCCGTTCCAGCGAGCTTGCCGGAAAATCGGTTTCATCATTGAGAAAGTGTTAAAACCGTCGCGGCCGTGATACGCCCCCATGCCACTGGCCCCAATTCCGCCAAACGGCAGATCGTCGCTGGTGAGGTGCAGCAGCGTGTCGTTGACCGTGACGCCGCCGGCCAGGGTGCGTTGCATGACCATGTCGATGACCGCGCTGCGCGTTTCGAACAGGTAGAGCGCAAGCGGGCGCGGGCGCAGGTTGATATACGCCAACGCCTGCTCAAGGCTGTCGTACGGCACGAGGGGCAGGACCGGGCCGAAAATTTCGTCCTGCATCACAGCGGCGGTGGCCGGCGCGCCGGTCAGGCAGATGGGTGGAAAGCAGCGGCTGGCCGGATTGGCCGCGGTGTCGGTCAATGGGTGAAGCTGTGCACCTGCTGCCTCGGCTTCGCTGACCAGGGCGCTGACGCGAGCGAAATGCCGCGCATTGACTTGCGTGGTGTAGTCGGGGTTGTTGCCGATGTCGGGATACAGGCGGGCGGTGACGCGCCGGGCTGTAGCGATAAATTCGGTTTCACGGCCGCGTTCCACCAGGACATAGTCGGGTGCCACGCAGGTTTGTCCGGCATTGAACAGTTTGCCCGCCAAAATAGACTCGACGGCCGCTTCGAAGCGCGCGCCGGGCGCGATCAGCGCGGGTGACTTGCCGCCCAGTTCCAGCGTGACGGGGGTCAGGTTTGCGCTGGCCGCGCGCATCACTTGGCGCCCGACCTGGGTCGAGCCGGTAAACAGCAGATGATCGAACGGCAGGGCACAAAACGCCTGGGCGGTTTCCGGGCCGCCGGTAATTATCGCGACGTGATCCTGCTCAAAATGCCGGGCGATCAATTGCTGGAACAACAAGGCAAAACCCGGGGCGTACTCGGACATCTTCAACATGACCCGGTTGCCTGCCGCCAACGCGCCGATCAGCGGACCCATGGCGAGGAACAGGGGATAATTCCAGGGCACCACAATGCCGACGACGCCCAACGGTTGCGGCAATACCTGAGCACTGGCCGGGCGCAGCCATAAGCCGACCGAGCGCCGCTGCGGGCGCATCCAGCGCCGGCCATGCGCCAAGGCATCGCGAATCCCGTTCAGACTGCCGAATACTTCGCCCAGCAGGGTTTCCTGTTGAGGACGATTGCCGAAGTCGGCACTGATCGCCGCGGCCATCGCATCGAGATTGTCGTTAAGCAGGGCGCGTAAGGTGCGCAAATGCCGAGCGCGTTCGGGCCAGGCGGGAAAGGGTTGATGCAGGAACGCGGCGCGTTGGGCGTCGAACTGTAATTGCAGTTCGCCATTTGAGGACGGCTCTCGCATCATGGCTTGTCTCCAGCATATTATTTGGCGGTTTTTTTAGCGGCTGCGGTACCAAACGCTCATTCTGCTGCGGCAAGCCAGCGCTTGAGGCCACTTGATTCAGGGTCAGACTAAATCACCCGGCGGCCCCGCTCACCGCATACTTCACCTTACAGCATAAGTGGCTTTATGGCGTCTGCATCGGCCTGGCTCTAGAGGCCGTCCTCGCCGTTATCTGCGGCATGATGAGCTTGAGCCGAGGCGCTGCGACGAGCCCACGCAAAACGGCCATTGCGAGTTAGGCAATGGCCGTCTGTTGTTAGCTGTATTGACTGCTTGGAGCCTCCCGCGCCTGTTGCGCCTGCCCGCCGCGGGAGTGCGTTCGATTCAGCCACCCAGAGCCGGGTCGCTCATGCTGGGGAGGCCGGTTTCGACGTGACCGGCCAGCCGTCGCGCAAAGGCCGGGTCGGTATCCACGGATACCGACAGGTCATACCAGCCATATGCATCGCGTAAATCGAGGTAGATTTTTTCGCTGTCGCCGCCCTTGACTGTCTGCCTGATATTCAGGCTAGGGTCGTAGGCATTGGTAACGATAAACTGGCAGTGCGCGCTGCCCGGGTTGTCCAAGCGCAGTTCGAGATTGCCGTTGGCGACATCGTAGCCTTCCACCACATCCGGCAGGGTTGGTTCCTGCTCGCCGCGCTGGCTCGCCGCCGCGGGCTTGTCGGCGAAGCGTCGCAGGAAACCATTCGGGCCGTACACGGTGAAATCGTAACTGCCGTCCGGGTTCAGCAATAACTTGTCCTCCAGCCGCTTGCCCCCTTCGACGGTGTAGGTACGCGGTGCATCGGCGCTATTTGCCGCGTACACCAGGAATACCGCGCCGGCCTGGCCGGTGTTGGCAAAACGCATCGACAGCTTGCCTTGCGACGTTTCTGCACGGGCCCGTACAAATAGTTCATACGGTAGCGCCCGGGCAGGCCGCACGCCGGGTTCTTGCCGGGGCACGGCTTGCACCGTCGGCGGCACCGGCACATAGTCCGGGTGACGCAGTTGGTCCGGCGGCACGTAAGCGCTGGTACTGGGCAGTTGAGGCAAGGCGGCGTTCGGATGGGTGAAGTTGAAGGCGGACATCAGATCGCCGCATATGGCGCGGCGCCATGGCGTGATATTCGATTCCCCCAGGTTATGTTGCGTGCCGAAACGCTTTTCGATAAAGCGGATCACCGAGGTGTGATCGAACAGCTCGGAACAGACCCAACCGCCTTTCGACCAGGGTGAAACCACGATCATCGGCACTCGCGGTCCGAGACCATAGGGACCGGCCGCATATTGCGTGTTCCCCGGATAGATTTCATTGGTGGTGGCGACGGTCGATAAACCGTTGGCGCTTGATGCCGGCGCAAAGGGCGGCGCCATATGATCGAAGAAGCCGTCGTTTTCGTCGTAGTTGATCAGCAGCACGGTTTTGCTCCACACCTCGGGGTTCGAGGTCAGAATCTGCAACACCTGATCGACATACCAGGCACCATAGTTCGACGGCCAATTGGGATGCTCCGAGTAAGCTTCCGGGGCCACGATCCACGATACCTGCGGCAGCGTGTTGTTCTGCACGTCTTGCTTGAGCTGGTCGAAATAGGTGCCGCCGGCCGAGACATTGGTGCCGACACGGGCGTTGTCATACAGCGGGTTGCCGGGTTGCGCATTGCGGTACTGATTAAAGTAAAGCAGCGAGTTGTCGCCGTAATTGCCGATGTAGGGGTTTTGGGTCCAGCCCCAGGAACCGGCGGCGTTGAGTCCGGTTCCTATATCTTGATAGACCTTCCACGAAATCCCCGCGTTTTGCAGTACTTCCGGATAAGTCGACCAGCCGTAGCCGAGTTCGGAATTGTCGATCACCGGGCCGCCGCCGCTGCCGTCGTTGCCCACCCAGCCGGTCCACATGTAGTAGCGGTTCGGATCGGTCGCGGCCATGATCGAGCAATGGTAAGCGTCGCAGATGGTGAATGCGTCGGCGAGCTGGTAGTGGAACGGAATGTCCTCGCGGGTGAGATAGGCCATGGTGGTGGTGCCTTTGGCCGGTACCCACTGGTCATAACGTCCGCCGTTCCAGGCGGCGTGAGTCGTGCTCCAGTCATGCGGCAGATCTTGCAGGAACTGCAAGCCCAGGTTGGCCGCGCTGGGTCGAAACGGCAACACCTCGCCGACGTCGCCGACAGCCAGCGGCTGATGCCATACCGGTTTACCGTTGGGCAGATTGATGGTGCGGGTATCGCCGAACCCGCGTACGCCCTTGAGCGTGCCGAAGTAATGATCGAACGAGCGATTTTCCTGCATCAGGACGATGATGTGCTCAACATCCTGGATGCTGCCTGTGGCATTGTTGGCGGGCAGCGCAAGTGCGTTACGGATGCCTAAGGGAAGCATGCTCAAGGCAGTGGCCGATCCTGCGGCCTGGGCGGCTGTACGTAGAAAATCACGGCGATTTTTTGAGGTCATGGTGAGTTTTGATCTTTTTTGAGATAAGAGGGCCACGGGTGCTCAAGCACAAGTTGCACCGGTGCGGGAGGTGAAGCGAACTTAATCTACGGTGTGAATGACGGGTGTTGCGAGACTGTCGGAAGCAGCCGCGCCGACTTCTGATGGGGCGGCTGCAGGGGTTTTAATCGTGAGGGCCGGCGGCGAGAAGGCCTGCGCTGCAGCACCATTTTGTGCGTTCTGCGTTGAGGTCGAAGTGGCTACCTGCGTGTCATCGCCGCAGGCGCCGAGCAGCGCACACAAGGATGCAGCGAGCAAGATGGCGAAGCCTGGACCGAGATGACAGCGGATCCGCCGCGGCGCCTGTTTGTGGTTTGACGCAGCGCTGTACGCAGGTCTGACGAACATGCGATACCTCCGGCTGGATAGGGGTTGCCTGCCAAGCTGTTAGTTCACCTTGGCTAGACCGTGTCCCATCATAACCAGCGACCTGGGTAATATTTATGAAGCTTGGGTAACGTTTTGAAAGAAATGAAAAAGCTTTGAAAGGAAGGCGCGGCGAGAGGTCGCGCAAAGCGCGTGAGGTGAACGGAACGATCGTTCCGTGAGGAGGAAGATCAGGGAGCGGGAGATATTTGGGTGGCCTAAATATAGGCCACCCGGCGCGCACAAATCAGCTTGCGAGTTTTTGTTCGAAGCGGGCTTTGAGCGCGTTCATCTTGTCTTGCGACAAACGGTTGCCATGTTGCGCGACTACTTCGGCCGCGGCCTGATTGGCCAGCGTTGCAGCCTCAAGATGACTATGGCCGTGGGTTACCGCATACAGGAAGGCACCAGCAAACATATCGCCGGCGCCGTTGGTGTCGAGTGCCTTGACACTGATGGCGGGCACGGTGGTTTGTTGTCCGCCTTCCAGCACCACGCAACCCAGCGAACCACGCGTCAGGCATACCGTGCCAGCCAGTTGACTGATCTGGCCGTAAACCGCTTGCAGATCTTGCGTACCGCACCAGGCTTGGGCTTCTTCTTCGTTGCAGAACAAATAGTCGAGCCGCTGACCGATGATGGCGGTCAGTCCTTCCCGGCAAAATTGAATCATGCTGACGTCGCTCAAGGTGGTGGCCAAGCCGACGCCGTTCGCCTCGGCAATTTTTCGGCCTTGCAGTGCAGCCTGGAGCCCGGTCGGCGACGCGGCCAGATAACCTTCCATGTAATAGATTTTTGCCTGCGCGATAGCCGGTTCGTGCAGAGCCGCGACATCCAGTTCGGCCGTGGCGCCCAAAAAGGTGCTCATGCTGCGTTCGGCGTCGGGTGTGATCAACACCATGCAACTGCCGGTCACGCCAGGCGTGCCTTGGGTGCGAGTGAGATTGGTCTCGACCCGGTTGGCGGCCAGGTCCTGAGCGTAGAACGCCCCGAGTTCGTCGTCCGCTACGCGGCATGAATAAAATGCCCGGCCGCCCAGTTGCGCCAGTGCCACCACCGTATTGCCGGCCGACCCGCCGCCGCTGCGGCGCGGTGTGACGTGCGTCAAATGGCTCAGGAGTTCGGTGCGGCGCTCGACGTCGATCAGGGTCATGCGGCGTTTTTCCACGCCCATGGCCTGGAGCTGGGTATCGCTTACTTCATATTCTGAGTCAACCAGCGCATTGCCGATAGCGTAGATGTCGTATGTCATGGTGGGGACGGAGCGTTGGGAGGGGGCAATAATGCCAGTTAAAGACAAAAAAATCCATGTCGCTACTTCGACACCTTGATAAGTCGGGCCGTTGATCGGTGTTTGACCAGGTGTTGGGGGGAGTGGTGCGCATAGCATGGCGCACAGCCACGCGCACGCACAGGCAGTGCGGGTACCGTCTTGGCGCCGCGGCCAAACTCTCAAGCAAGTTTTTTGGCGCCGAGGACGTCTGCGATCCTAATGGTCGAGAATCTTGGCTTTGACGCGTTTTGCGACGAACAGCGGCACGAAATCATGGACCCGTGCGGTTTGATTCACTTCGGCCCAGGTGTCGGCATAGAGCTTGGATACAACCTCCTGCGACGCGTTCGTTTCTCTGGCGATTTCACGCACGATTGCTTCAAAGTCAGGTTGAGCCATGGGGTCCCCCGCGCAAGCGGCAGGCCAGACTGATCTGCCGTCTTGAGTTTTGTATTAAAGGACAGTCGCCGGCTCAAATCCAATTGAAACAGGCTATCGCTCAATCGCAGTGCTTAAGGGTCGGATTGACTATCCGAATGAATGCTTTCCCTGATGGTGCCCGGCAGGTTTCTGCTACGGTGCTAATTGCTCTGGAGTTAAAAATATAAAGTGATGGAAATCATGGAGTTAATAATATTTAAGGAGACCCGTATGGAATTTGATTACGTGATTGCCGGGGCCGGCTCGGGCGGCTGTGCGCTGGCCGGGCGTTTGGCCGAACGCTGTCCGCAAGCCACGGTGGCTTTGCTCGAAACCGGCCGCGCCACCGAGCGGAATGTGCTGGTCAACCTGCCGCTGGGTTTTGCCGCCGTGGTTCCGTTCAAGCTCGGGCTCAACTGGGCCTACGCGACGGTGCCTCAAGCCGGGCTGGCCGGCCGCCGCGGTTATCAGCCACGCGGGCGCGGCATGGGCGGCAGCAGCGCGATCAATGCGCAGATCTATACCCGCGGGCATCCGCTCGACTACGACGAATGGGCCGCTCTGGGTTGTACCGGTTGGGGTTGGCAAGATGTCCTGCCCTATTTTATCCGAGCTGAGGGAAATACCCGCGGCGCCGACGCTCTGCATGGCGCCGATGGCCCTTTGGGGGTGGCCGACTTGCGCACCGTCAACCCGTTTTCGCACCATTTCCTGGCCGCAGCCGAACAGGCCGGTCACGCGCGCAATGCCGATTTCAACGGAGTCTACCAAGAAGGTGTCGGTTTTTATCAAGTCACCCAGCGCGACGGCAAACGTTGCAGCGCGGCGCAGGCTTATGTTTATGGGCGGCCCCGGCCGAATCTGGTGGCGCTGACCGAAACCCATGCCCGACGTGTGGTGTTCGAGGGGCGGCAGGCGGTGGGTGTCGAGATCGAGCGTGGCGGGCGGCGCCAGGTGATACGGGCCCGGCGCGAAGTGGTGATGGCTGCCGGAGCATTCGGCACGCCGCAGTTGCTGATGTGCTCCGGCGTTGGGCCCGCGGCGCACTTGCAAGCGCAAGGTGTGGCGGTGGTGCATGATGCACCGGGCGTGGGGGCGAATCTTCAGGACCACCTCGATTTCATCGTCAACAAGAAGGTTGCGTCCACCGTGCCGGTGGGTTATTCGCTGCGCGGCGGCGCGCATATGCTGGGACAGGCGTGGTCGTACCTGCGCCGCCGCGACGGCTTGTTCAGCAGTAACGTGGCGGAAGCGGGCGGGTTTCTAAAAAGCACGCCGGATCTGGCGCGCCCCGATTTGCAACTGCATTTCTGCGTCGCCCTCGTCGACGACCACAATCGCAAGATGCACCTGGGCCATGGCTATTCGCTGCACGTCTGCCTGCTGCGGCCCGCCAGCCGCGGCAGCGTTACCCTGGCGGGCCCCGACGCCCGCACCGCGCCGCTGATCGATCCCGGTTTCCTGAAGCATCCCGACGACCTTGAGAGTTTGTTGCGCGGTGCCAAAATCACCCGCGAGATCCTCGATGCGCCGGCTTTGGCCGGGCAGGGCGGCCGCGAGCTATACACCCACAGCGGCATGAGCGACGACGCCTTGCGCGAAGCCATCCGGCAGCACGCAGATACGATTTACCATCCGGTCGGCACCTGCCGCATGGGCAGCGATACCGCGGCGGTGGTTGACCTGCAATTGCGGGTGCGGGGCATAGACCGGCTGCGTGTGGTCGATGCGTCGGTGATGCCGACTTTGGTCGGAGCCAATACCAACGCGCCGACCATCATGATCGGCGAGCGTGCTGCCGAATGGATGGCTGCCGCGTGTGCCTGAATGCGCGGGCGACGTTGCCGGCCAGCTCGGTGGTTTCGCCCTGCGCCGCTTGGCAAGGGCTAACGTTGTCCGTCCAGCAGATCGCCCAGTAGCGTGTCGAATGCAGCTTGCGCGTCTTCGAGTTCTTGCAGCGCGGCGTCGAAGGTTTGCAGGGCAAATTTCGACGGGCGTCCTTCGCCGGTGGGCGGGAATTGTGTCTGCAAGGCGGAAAATGCTGTTTTCACCCGCTGAATGGCGGTGACCACGCGATCCATCGCCTGGGTCTCTTCATTGCGATTCTGTTCTGCTTCCATGCAAACTCCTGGACAAGGGACAGCCTGCAGGCCCTGAGCCGCAAGCTCACCCATAGTATGCCTAATTACGGCGCGGCCAGGCGCCGTTGTCGTGAACTGCCCCAACTCAGCACACCTAGTGCGGCAATGATCAAGACCACCGCAAACAGGGTTTGCCAGGCGATATGTTCGCCACCGAGCAGGGCGCCGATGGTCAAGGCGATCGGCGGGTTGGCGTAGACATAACTGCTGGCCAGCACAGTGGAAACCTGGCCGGCCAGGTACATATAAGCCGAAAACGCCACCAACGAACCGAACACCACCAAATACAGCCATGCTGCCAGCGGTGCGCCGGTCGGCATCTGCCTGGGCGATTCACCTATCGCGGCCGAGGCCGCGACCAGCAGCACGCCGCCCATCAACATCTCCAGGGCAAAAGCGGTGGCACCTTGGGGCAGATCCATATGACGCGACAACTGCGTTCCCAGCGACCAACTGCAGATCGCAAACGCCAGGGCCAGCGTGCCGTGCCAATTGGCGGTGAATTCGCTACCCGACGCGAGTATCAGGACACCGACCGTACCCAAGCAGATCGCCGTCAACTCCTCGATCCGGGGTCGTAGTCCCGATGGAATTTGCCACAGCAGCGCAAAAATCGGCATGGTGGCGATCATCACCGTGGTCGCCCCTGACGAAATCGATTGCTCCGCGATGGCGGTACAACCCATGCCGCCGAGCAGAAGCAAGGCGCCCAGTAACGTGCAGTTGCGCCATTGCCGCAGGGTAGGCCAGGGCGCTCGCCGCATGACCATCAGACCGCATAGCACCAAGCCCGCGGCGATAAAACGTGTGCCCATCATAAATAGAGGCGGCATCTCGCGCAGTGCGACGGTGATGGCGAAATAGGTGGTGCCCCAGACCAGATAGGTGATCAACAAACACATGATGATCAGCGGCGTGAGCGCCTTGTTGGACGTTGACTGCATATTTGAGGTTCGAGAAACGATGGTTGGCCGCGTATCGGGCAGAGGTTGGATCTGGCCGGTGCGTCATTTTAGCGGCGTTGTGTAGACCTTATGCCGGACAAGGTCAAATGGGATGGGCTTTATACCATGCCGCTGGATTAGTGCCCTGTGCGGAATTTCATTCGTCAAACAATTTACGGCACGGGACGCTCAGGCGCCAGACGAGCAGATAGGCCGAGTGTGTGCAGCCGCGGAAGATGGCGTTGAAAATAAAACAGCGTGTGCCCGGGAGGCACACGCTGTTTTAATTATTGCAGGCTTTGGCCGTGGCGATTCAGGCGGCGGGCTTAGATATTTGCCGGTCGACCGGTTTTAACGTTTTCCACGCCGGCGATAATGGCCAGCAGTTTTTTGGCCGGTAGGGTTTCAAGCACTTGCAGTCCGGCTCGCAACAATTCACTTTTCTTGACATGCACGCCGGCGGTCAAGCAACGCGCCTTGAGTGCCGCAAGCTTGGCGTAATCGCCTTCGGGCATGGTGAAGCTATCGCGCACCACTTTGTTTTTCTTCTTTGCATCCTTGGTTTTGGCAGCTTTTTCCGGCGCCGCAACTTTTTCGCCGGCTACATGTTTGGCGGTGCGGACTGCCGGTTTCGACTTCGTGGGTGCCGTAACCGGTGCGGGTTTGGCTTTGACCGGCGCCGTTACCGTTTTAACGGGAGCGGCGGCTTTTTTCGCGGGAGCGGCGGATTTTTTAACCGGTGCGACGGCTTTCTTGGCCGGTGCGGCTGTTTTTGCCTTAGCCGGGCTAGCTGTTTTGACCGCAACGGACGGCAAAATTGCGACCGGCGGGGTAATGATTTGCCCTTTTTCTACCGGCGCCGCCAAGATGGCCGATGCACGTACGGCGGGCCGTTTGGTTTTGACTGCCGCTGGTTTATCGTTGAGAAAAGCTGTCATCAAGGTGCTCGGTAGTTTAATTATCAATCAGTATATACCGTATTATTATTTGTTGGTGGGTCCGAATTAATACAAATGAATACGGTAGCGAGGCGGGATTGAAGCAGCGCAAGTCAATCTCATGGTGCGCCGAGTTGTCCCGGGCATAAGCCCTGGTTTATCTGAGGGTAAAACCTGGGCGCGGGTTTTTGCCTCTTATACTGATTTGTCTTGTCTCTCGATTGAAGCGCCATGTCAGCCTCCACACTCGATATTTTGCTTGATGCCAATGCTCGCTTTTCACTGGACGCCAAAGGCACTACCAATCATTGTCCGATGGCGCTTGTCGCGTTGGCGAAAATGGGTGCGCCCTCCAGTCGTTTGCAGGCCTTTTTCGATTATTGGGAGCGGGAATACGCACTTCTTTTGCCGCAGCACGCCGAGCCGGTGGCACGTGCGGCATGGCCTGCTCAGCAAGGGCGTCGTGAAGCTTTCGATGCGGTGAAACTTTGCTTTGAAGGTTGGCTGGCCGAAGCGGATGCCGCGCAAGTGCTGGCGGCCGTGTTGCAGCAGATCCCGGCCGCGCCGGGTAGCGGCGCATTTCATGCCTGGATCCGCTTGAGCTATGGTCTGGAAGCCGCGCATGCAGGTGAAATTGCGGCTGGCCTTGCGGCGCTGGTGGTGGGTAACCTGGCGATTCCCGTGGCACTGATAGAGCCCGTGGCGGCAAGTTCGGTCGACGCTGCGTTGGCTCGCTTGGCGCAGGTTTTCTGCGGCACTGCTTTTGCCGGCAATTCCATTACCGGGCGCTTGCGCGCGGTCGCGGCGGATTCGCGTTTTGCGGCCGCGCTCACGGCGCCGCCCGCCATGCCTGGACTATCCGCAACACTCGACGCAATGGCGCACACCGCCATTGCCGCTTATTGGCAGACTGCCGATTTTACCGTGCTGCATATGGTGACCGTGATACACGCGGCACGCCGCATCTTCGCTATGTTGCCGGCGCAGCAGGCACCGCAACTGCTGTACGAATTGTGGGTGGCATGGTGCGCGGCCTATGTTTCGACCGGAGCGCCGCCGCTTGATCCCGTCGGATTTCCCGTCCCCACCGCCGAGACGCTGCCCGACTGGGCGGTGTTGCTGAGCGCTGCGGTCGCGTCGAATAACGATCATGTGATCAAGCTGAGCTACACCTGCTATTGCGAAGCCGCGCGCGATCCCCAGCCCATCTATCGGGCCGTGGTGGCACGGCTGGTGCAGGGCGACGCAGTTGCGGTTTAGCGTGGTTTGTTTTTGCTAACGCCCTATTTCGCAAATACGTTCATTAAACAATTGATGGAATAGGACATCAGTCGAAAGACCTATACATTGTGTCGAAAAATTTATCAACGTTGCTTGTTTCAGCGCTGAAAGCGCCACCCGACAAGGCTTTGCCGGGTATTTGCGATTGATTTGACCCTATTATTTTAATAAGTCGTAAGGGCCGCCTGTTTCCAAGGCTCGTAAAAAAGCAGGGCGAGCATGTATCTGTTCCAGAAACGCCATCAACTTTGGCCTGCTCGCATCAAGCCCTGCACGTGCTGCCGCGGCTTCGAGCGGGAAGCTGATTTGGATATCGGCTGCGCTGAATTCTTCCCCGGCGAACCAGGTGGATTGATTCAGGGTGCTTTCGAGGAAGTCCAAGTGATCTTTAATCTGCGGATCGATGTATTTTTCTTGCACGCCTTCGGCGATTGAGGTGGCGACCGGCCTCACAAAAACCGGCATCGGTTGCTTCGGCAGGCGCTTGAACACCAGGCGCATCAACAAGAATGGCATCAAAGAACCTTCAGCGTAATGCATGAAGTAATTGAACTGACGTTTCTCGGGGGTGCCTGCGGCAGGCTGCAAACGCCCGGCGCCGTAGGTTTCCAGCAGGTATTCGATAATTGCACCCGATTCGGCAACGGTTATATCGCCGTCGGTAATCACCGGCGATTTGCCTAGCGGATGCACCGCTTTCAACTCGGGCGGCGCGCTCATGGTGGCCGGGTCGCGCTCGTAACGTTTCACTTCATAGGGCAATCCCAATTCCTCAAGCAGCCAAAGGACACGTTGAGAGCGGGAATTGTTGAGGTGATGAACGATGATCATAGAGGCGTAAAAATCCGTGAAATGCAAGGTTGGAAGGTATTTCCGGGGGCGCTGGCTTAGGCCGGCGCGGAACCGGTTCAAAGTCTGGCTGGATGCGGCGGAAAAATCAATCAGTTCGCTAGTGTCCTGAGTTGGAAGTTCCTTGATAAATGAAATCGTCCAAATGGTCGTTCCCCAAAAGGGACTTCCTACGGAATGCGTCCTAAAGGACGCTTCCTCCGGGGCGCACGCAACGACGAGTGACGCCGCATGGCGGCCATTTGGGCGATTTCATATTATGCGAACTTCCAATTCAGGACACTAGGAGGGTTCGATCTAAATCAACCCGCTTGTGCCGCCGATGTTTGAGGCATTAAAGCGTGCCTCCCGGGCTGCCGTAAGCTCCGGCCGAGCCATCGCTCTGCCGGGCCGCTTGACAATGCTTAACAGTACCCGTCAGACATCTCTGCTAATTTTATTGCTAGCCAAAAAACCGACGATGGCCGCCGGTATTCCAACTCAATGTGTGCCACCAGGCCATCACAATGTAACGGCCTGTCCCAGCTCTATCCGGTCTCGGGCAGGAGATCCGGGCGACAGGTGCCGGAGGCATCATCCATGTATCACGATAAAAAGTTGGCGCTGCTTCGTCTAGTATCAAGTCCCTACGTTGCAGGCGGCCCTCTTTTAGCGTGCCGGGCATCCAATCCCGATTCGAGCGGTGGCCGTTACCTGGCGGAGCCTGCCGATGCTTACCGCAGCGCGATCAATGATATATCTGTCGACCTGATTATCTTGGCCGCGCGAACCCAGCGAGTTTTAACGACGCTGAATCAGACCGGCAACATGCACGAACAGTTCCTGCGCCATCTCGGCGAACTGCTTCAGTATGAATTGGCCGGCCTGCTCGGTACGACTTAGGTGACGCGCTCCGATCGGCGCGACTACGCTTGCACCTGAGCCTGAGAGCGGCGGCCACGAGTGCCGCCGCTTTCTTGGGTGCGGGGTCATCCGCTCGCTTAGTGAGAAAACCTTATATCCAGTGCCCGCAAGTAGGTCTGCAAACCCGCATCTTGTATCGGAATCAAGTAGGCATCCTGATTCGATTGGTTGAAATGCGCGTGCCAATATCCGGGCGGCGTCACAAATGCCATTCCGGCTTCCCAGTCGACCCGGGTCGGATTGACGATGTTGCCGTTGGCGTCGACCTCGGCGCCGACCAGCGAATAACATCCGGGCGCACAACTGACGATAAAGTCGAGCGCGATGGATTGGTGGCGATGCGGTTTCTGCTGCGAATTCGAGGTCACCATGCCGAACATGGCCCACATGGTGTGGGTCACGGTGCGGGTCTGCGGAAAATTGACATTGCCGAGCAAGACGCTGATGCGGTTGCGGCGGCCGGCGTTGGCGTCTTCGGCAACCTTGACCAGTTCGGCCTGCGCCTGCGCCGACGGGTAAAGGGTGGGCGCAAAGCGTGGCCGTACGCCGCTGACGCCGAGGTAAGTCAGCAGCGGCGCATCATTCACATAATAGAGTGTCGCGGCTGTAGCGGCCGACAGCGTGGTTGCAGTGCCGCCCGGCAGGGTAAAAAAATCGCCCTGGGCAAATGGAAAAGCCGAAGCGCCATGGCTTACCTGTCCCGAACCGCTGATAGCGTAGAACACCTGGGAGGTTGCGTTGGGTTCCAGCGTCAGTTGCTCAGCGGCGTTGATCCGCACAAAATTGGCACATAAGCCCGGACCGGTGGCTGGGCTGGGGCAGGCCAGCTCCGCCGAAAGATCGAGTGGAATCACGCGGCTTTCGCCGACAGCATAAAGCGCCGGCGAAAAATTGCGAAACGGCACGCGCGAGATCAGTTTCGCGCCGAGAGGGTTGGCCGATGAGGTGTATTCGAAATATTGGGCTTCGTCGGTGGCCGGCGATGTTTGCGCCAGCATTGCGGCGGAGGTTTTGTTTAACATGGCACGCTCCTGATGAGTGGATGGACGACCCGGGAAGGCTGAACGTTGGGCCTTGGACCCACTATAGGGGGCGCCTTGACGGCGCAGAAGTGCCCGGCTTCGAAATCAGTTTTGCGCAAAAGGGCTTACTGCGCGGAGCGACCGGCGATGTGCGCAGGCAGTGCGCGAAAGCATGCGCGCCCGAACTTGAGTCAGGGCATGCCGCGCCCTGCTTGGCGTGGTTGCAGCAGAAAACCTGCCGGGCGTGATACCGTCACGACTTCCAGACTGTGTGGTTTGACCGCTATGGACTATTTTTCGGCAGTGCGCGCTTTCGTCCACGCGGCGGAATTGCAAAGTTTCAGCAAGACTGCGCGGGACATGGCGGTCAAGACATCCACTGTGTCGCGCCATATCAGCGAGTTGGAAAAAGATTTGGGGATTGCGCTATTCAACCGCTCGACGCGCGGCCTGGTGCTGACCGAGGGCGGCAGAGTCTTTCGCGAACATGCGTTGAAGGCATTGCAAGCATTGGACTTGGCGCGGCAAGCGGCGTCTTCGCTCAATAGCACGCCGCAGGGGATTTTGCGGGTGACCATGCCGTCCGCTTTTGGGCGCCGTCATATCGTGCCGCATCTCCCCGAGTTTATGCGCCGGTATCCGGAGATTGATGTCGATGCCGTCATCACTGACGAGACGCTGAACATCATCGATGCGGAAATCGACGTGGCGATACGCATCGGCGCGTTACCTGACTCTCTGTTGACGGGTAAGCGGCTGGCGCTGCAACGGCGGATCGTCTGCGCCAGCCCCGATTATCTGCGGCGGCGAGGCATGCCGGTTATGCCTGCGGACCTGGTCGGACACGAATCGCTGCGTTTCTCTTTGGTACCCGACAACAAATGGTTTTTTAATCGCTTGGCAGGGAGTGGGGCCATCGTGGAGCAAGCTGTGGTGGAGCTGCAAGGACGCTTGCGCTCCGACGACTCGGAGGCGATCCTGTCATTGGCCTTGGCCGGTTGCGGCATTGCCTTGTTGCCCAATTGGATCCTCGGCAGCGCGCTACGGGACGCAACCTTGGTCCACGTGCTGCCGCAATGGCAGGTTCATGCAAACCGTCAGCAGGCGTCGATCTGGCTGTTATATCCACCGAAAAAAACCGTTTCGTCCAAGGTGCGGGCTTTTATCGATTTTTATAGTGCCATAGTTGGCGAGCCGCCCTATTGGGAAACGCAGTGAGCTGTGACGTAGTGCACGCTACGGCAGATATGTGGACAACAGGCTCCGATGGACCGGTGTTGCAGCGGCCCGGAAGTTCAAACGCCGATTCGTTGCAGGACGAGGGGGGGTGCCGCGTGCCGATTGGTCTTTATGAGGCCGCTTGTTTGACCCGTTCGTGCAAATTGGCGGGACCGCGTAACCGCGGGGATTTAGGTCTGCTTCCAGGTAATTGCAGTTCTTTGGCGAACCTTCGATAAATCCAGGTCGAACAGGCGGCACATAGTGCGAGATTCACGAGATGCAGGACTATCGCAAAAAACATCCATATGTCGTGAAGCAAGCCGGCGGAGCCAAGTTTTGCAAACACATGGGGCAGATAGATTTCTAATACCGTTGAAACGATGGTGATGGGTAAGGTCGTGCAGATAAACATCGCCAGCATTTCCCAAAAATGATCTTGCGAGTCGTACCATGCATCACGCCAATCCAATTTTCCACCCGCCGCAATATGCGGATATAAAAGACTCAGACGTACCCACACGTAACCTACACCGCCGAAAAAAAACGCGATGCTGGCGCCGCCGACAAAAAGTGCGGTGCTTGCGTCATTGGCGATGCCGAACGAGTGTAATAAATATATCAGCATAAAACCCAGAAAAAGGGCAAACGGCACCAGGATACCAACGCCACAACAGGTGATCAGAGGCAACAATAAGTAGCGCTGCAAGCTACCCTTGGCGGTGCCCCGTGTTTCTCCAAGCAGCGTATAACGGCTGACGCGTATTGCAAGATTTGCAGAGACGACCAGCGTTAAAAGCGTCGTGAGACATAAAAATCCATGATAAGCGATTTTGCTTGAAAATGACGCCATGGGCGATCTGTCGACGGTATAGCTCACAATCAGCAGCAGCATGAAGGTGACGCAGAACGTCAATGGCAATTTATATAGCGCTTGTGCCGTATCGCGCCAACTACCTCTAAAACATTGGGTCTTGGTAATGAATTGCATAATTCCTTGGTCAAAAATAGATCAGCTCTATAGCTGATTTTCTCTGTCCAGTATATGCAGCCCGTCACGATTGTGATTCGCTTTTGCCCAGAATAAGACTCGCACCGGGCGACCCGTGATCGATTGGTATAGGGCGGTGGGCGATAGCGGTGTATGACGTCTCCGTGAGACGCACCAGCCGGTGAAAAAGATCAGGCCGCACTGCAACTGCACGCGTTCATGTTGCAGTACGGCGTACGGCCATCTTTTTGCTCAACCACCTGCATAGGTAGCATTTTCACGGGCCAGTTCACCGCTCTTCTCGGCATCGACCAATTCCTGATAGACCTCTGCACGAGTCTTCTGGTGTACTTGTGCCTCCGGTTGAACGACGGCCTGGGTCACCGTCGCGGATTGCTCGGCAGCGGTATTGGGGGCCGTGGCATCCGCCGCAAACGACGGCGCGGAGATAAGCGCGCCGCTGAATGCCGCTGCAATGGCTGCAAGTTTAAGGGTGCGATTCAAAGAGAAAAGGTGGTTCATGATTAACTCCCGATAAATTGTGTGGTTTGTATAAAGGCGAACAGCGCCGCAATATCTTTATTCCAAATTATTTTGTTCGTAGTCCTATTTATTTAAAAAATATTGGTATTTATGCTTGTAGCCGACTCAACCAGGGCGCTATCAAGCCGGCCAATCGGGCAAGCGTGGATGTGACGGCACTGGCCACGTACCGGTGGCTTCACAAGCTAAAGTCGCGATTGATGCAGGTCAGTCGAGGTGGCATGCCTTCAGCCTAAAGCGAAGGCATGCCACTCAAGCAGGGGAAAATGAACGGCAATAGCGCAAATAGAACCTATTGCACTTGCGACGCCGTGTTGGGCGATGCCGCGCTGGTCAATTGGGAATACACGTCATGGGCCAGGCTCAACAGCACTTGATGATCGATGCCGCCCGAGACCGCATAACCGATATCGCCGTCAACCCAATAAAAGACGTTGACCGGGCCATCCTGATACAAACGGAACGCGGTTGTTTTGGTTTGGGTGGTCCGGCGCGAGATACACAAGGTGACACGCTGACCATGCACGTCGTTATACATAAATTGTGCGATCGGGCCGTCATTGCCGGGTAGCAGGCGACCGCCAATCAACTGGAATCCGCTATTGGCCAGGGACGGCGGTCTGACATCCATACCGATCCGGCTGGAGAGCCATTTGACCAGATCCTGCTCGTGATCCTCGCCGATTTCCACCGGGTGTTGGATATCGGGGGCGTACACCACATGAGCGATGGCTGCCTGTTGGGCGAAATTGGTGATCCCGTCGTTGTAACGGGTGGCCATATAATGGCCGCCCGAGCTTGAACCCGATTCCGCAACCTGACCATTCGACGGTCTCAGCGCGTTGTAGCTCAACCCGACGCCGACGCCGAACACCAACATGGCCGCCATCCCGGCAAACTGGGACCAATTGGCGGCTTCACGCCATGATTTGCGGATTTTCGGTTTGAGCCGTTCGGGGATCGGTTCATCGAGTACCCGGTCATAACGCTCGTGCAACATCGTGTTAAGCGAAAAATAGTCGCCGATCCGGGCTGCCAACGCTTCGTCCTGTTCCAGTAATTGGTCGATTACCGTACGCCGCTCGTCCGCTAAGGTGCCGTCGACGTAAGCGTGCAGTTCCTGATCGCTGATGGGGGTATTGGCTTGGTTCATTTAATCACCGCTAATTTTGCACCGCTCGTCACCGCGCCACTCATCAAGGCCCTGAGTCTTTCACGTCCGCGAGACAAGCGAGACATGACAGTACCCAGGGGAATGCCCAGCGCGAGTGCGACTTCGGTATAACTCATTTCTTCAAGCCCGACCAATAACACCACCTGTCTTTGATCCAGCGGCAGCCGTTGTAATGCGTAATCGAGGTCGCGCACTTCCAGGCTGGAAATTTGATTGCCCGGCACTGAGAAATCTTGCAGCGGGGCGCTCTCGTCGTCGACGGAGAGGTGCACCGCCTTAAATGACGGCTTGCGCACCTGATTGGCGAACACGTTGTGCATGATGGTAAACAGCCAGGCGCGCATATCGGTGCCGGCATTAAACAAGGAAAGGCGGCTTAAGGCGCGCTCGACCGTATCTTGCACCAGGTCGTCGGCCAGCTCCCGGTTATTGACCAGCGCGCGCGCATAACGCCGCAGCCGTGGCAAATGTTCCAACAATGCATTTTGACTGTCCATCGGAGTTTCCGGGAAAATTGAGGCCGACCGCAGGATAGAGATGCTACACGGTAAGCCGGTCGAACCATACCAGGGCGAACAAGGCGTCGACAGTTTTATTCCATCCCCGCCCTGAATATTTTCGTGGCATCGTCGGATATCCCCGCCAGGACTGGCTCGAGCCGATTTTGGAGCGATCCCCAAGGATGGAATAAACCCCGGTTTAAGGTGTTAGCACTCATATCCTGACCTTTATGAGCGGCCTTTCCATGCGCGATTCCGATTCTTACCCCGGCGCGGCCCTGTCCGAGCTGGATATCCAAGCTTATGTCGACGGCGCGCTTGACCCCCGCCAGGCGGGCCGGGTCAGCCATTACCTGGGCGCGGCGCCCGAGGAGGCGCGTCGCGTTGCGTTTTATCATCGCTTGAATGCCCAAATGCAGCGGGAGTTTCCCAAGTTGACGGAAGCAAAAACCAAAATATCCGGCCGCTTCGACGGCATTGGCCGGATGACGTCGAAGCGGCGGCAAGCGGGCTTCCTGGCGTTGGCTCTGGTGACGGGCGGCTTGATTCTGGGCGGCATGGCCCTGGTCACCCGGCCGAACGATTTGCTGCTGTCCAGCGGAGTGATGGCGTTTGAAGACGCCGCTGCCGTGGAACAAGCCAGTGAACCGTCCTGCGCTGCGGGCGATACTGCCTGCCTGGCTGCGTCCAAGGCCTACGCTCCCGATCTGACGGCGGTCGGGTTTCATGTGACGGGTAGGGGGCATGTGGCGTTGCGGTATTTTCTCAGCGCCACGGAGACGGTCTATCGCAATGATGCCGGTCAAGCGGCCGTGCTGTTGAGCATGCCGAATTGGCGTGCCGAACAAGCTCAATGGCAGGCGCGGCGCGTCGGTACCATACGGGTCTTGAGCTGGACGCATCGCGGCGTATTTTATGAACTGGTGGGGCAAAGCACCACCCGGGGACTGATGAAAGCAGCCGATCTGGCGGTGTTTGCCGGGGATGACTCAAGTTCGGGCGCCAGGTCGAAATAAACCGCTATTCCGGCTCGGCCCCCTTGTTGCCTTACAGCGCTTGAATTTGCACCGGAGCGCCTGGTTTGCCATCTACTTGCGGCGCGATCACCAGGTAGCGGCGCGGGCTATCCCCCGTACCTTGCACGACCTGCCTGATCTGACCCAATGCATTGACGATGGCCGAACCCGCCGGATTGGTCATAAACAAGGCCAACGATTCGAGCTTGCCGCTGCCGTCCGGCTTATCCGCGAGAGCCAGCACATACGGATGTTTAGGTTCAAGGCCGGTAGCCGACGCTTGCAGTACCTGAGTCAAGCCCTGGTCGAACAGCGAAACACTGGTCGGCGCGCTGCCTGCTGAGTTACCCGATACGGCGACCAGTGACAAGTGTGCCGTCTGCCCGGCGATTCCCAGTGGCTGCAGATTTTGCAGACCGTCGCCTTCGGGTACGGCGTTGGGCACATAGGTAACGGCTTGCGGTGCCTGGCCGATGGGAATCGTAGCGATCACGGTGTTGCTCAGGGTGTCGATGGCCGTCATGGCGTCGGCATTTTCCAAGCCGACATAGACCCGCGTGCCATCGCCGGACGGCCAGATTCCGTGCGGCAGATTACCGACCGGAATGGTGGCTACTTGCGAGAAGTCGTCGGTGCGAAATACTTTGACCTGATTCAAACCGCCCACCGTGACATAAGCGAAGGTCCCGTGGGCGTTATGCACGATATTGACGTGGTTGGTGATCGGCCCGGTATCCAGGGTCTTTAACAAAGTGAAGGGCGCTTGCGCGTCAAACACCTGCGTCTTGCCCACGTCTTTGAGCGTGAACCAGACTTGCCGGCCGTCCGGTGTTGCGGCGATATTGGGGCAGAATGGGCTGGCCTGTTTGACCGTGCCTACGATTTTATGGTCGGCGACGGAAATCACATCGACTTCCGGGTTGAACGACGAGCACACATACCCATATTTGCCGTCCGGCGAGAAAATCTGCATGCCTGGGCCGGCCGGCACGATGATGCGGGTCTTTTCTTCGAAGCTGGTGCCGTCGAGTACCGAAATATAGTTTTCGCCGCGCACTGTGACCCAGACTTCTTTGCCATCGGGCGTGAAAAACGCTTCATGCGGGGCGCGGCCGACATAGGTGGTGTGTTTGACGGTATTGCTGGCGGTATCGATAAAGGTGACCGAATTCGAGCCGATGGACACGACCGCGATGGTGCGATGATCCGGCGCGTAGCCCATGCCGTGTACCAGCACCTGACCGCGGTATAGCGGGCTGAAATTGGTGGGAGACGGCTCGCCCAGGCGGATTACGCCAAGCAAGGTGTTGCTGGCCGGGTCGATGACCGACACCGTATTGGAAAATTGTTCGGCGGCATAGACGCGGTCGCGATGACTGATTGCAATATCCGCGTCGCCGGCCAGGCCCGGCGCTTGCCCAGCCCAAGCCGCTTGCGTGGCGAGGGCCGTGAGGGTTAATGCCGTGGCCAGAAAGGAGGCAGGTGTCATGGGGTTTCCTTTTGCATTTGCATGCTGTGGTGGGACATGGAAGGTGCGGCAGCGGCGCTCGCCGGGGCGAGTTGGTCTGGAGATGCGACGGACGGCGGCAGCGGCTGGCCCAGGGCCAAGCGCATGGCCGCAATTTCCTGCTGTTGCTCGACGATGATTTCCTGCGCGATACGGCGTAATTGCTCGTTGTGGCCGTAGCGCAGTTCGGCTTGGGCCATGTCGATCGCGCCTTGATGATGAGGCACCATCATGCCGACAAAGTCATGATCGACGTCGCCGGATGGCTGGATCGCCATACCGTTCATCATGGTGTTCATGGCGCTGTCATTTTCGGCTAGAAACGGCTTTTCATCGGCCCCGGCAGCCCAGCCGGTAACACTAAAAACACCCGCCGCACCGGCCAGGCAAACGGTCAATAAGCGATGGCGTGAAACGAAGGGGAAAGTAAAACGCATGGTGTCGTCCTGTTCAAGGCATGGGCCTTCGAAGAGGTATACACGCGAATGCGGCGGCTTATTCCAGACAGTTGGATTTTTTTTGACCGGTACCGTGTCCCGGCGCGAGAGGCGGGGCAACTTCCGAATACGGCAAGCGGATTTAGGCGATGTTCGGCGGACGGTAAGCGGATAAACAGGAAAACGAATAAGCGAGCCGAGGTGACGATGTTTGGAGATGCATACTCGGGATAAGCCCGGCGGACTTATCCCGAGTATTGAAGCTCAATGCCGTTGCATGGCGACTTTCACGCCCAGCGAAATAAAGATCACGCCGATAATTTTGCCTTGCCACCGGCTCAACCAGGTCAGCCGCTTGACCAATCGGCCAAGTGGGCGGATCGTCAGCGCAATGAGACTGGTGTAACTGACGCTCAAAGCCACAAACACCAGACCCAATAGCGCGAATTGGGCGAGTGTGGAGCCTTTCTCCGGATGGACGAATTGCGGCAGGAACGACAAAAAGAATAGCGCGGTCTTGGGATTCAGCACTTCGGTGAGGATGGCTTGCAGAAATGCTTTGGCCGGTGTAACGGGGGCCAAGGCAGGCCGAGCCGTAACCGATCCCGCGGGCGGGTTCTTGGCGATCAAGGCGCGTACGCCGAGATAAACCAAATAAGCAGCCCCCACCAGCTTCACCACGGTAAACGCCAGCGAGGACGTCATCAACAGAGCCGAAAGCCCCACCGCGGCACAGAGCGTATGAATTAAATCGCCGGTGGCGATGCCCAGGCCGGTGAGAATTCCGGTTTTACGCCCGCCTTGCACCGTGCGGGTCAATACCAGCAAAATGGCCGGGCCGGGGATCAGAAATAAACCCAGTACCACAGCGACAAACATGCCCAGCGTAGAAAAGTCCAGCATTAGAGTTCCTTCACAAAATCGGGTGGCTAGTGCGCGGCGTTATGATGTGAGCGAGTAAAAATGTTTGCTGATTCTAACTTTAAAAAGTGTGGGGTGCATCGCAGCCCCTGTAGACCGAGGCGGTGGGATGGGAAAATCCGGTATCTCGGTCAGGCCGTATGGCCGGCAAAATTCAACTCCACCCCATTGCCCGCCGGGTCATGAAAAAATAATTGCTGTTGACCGGTGTGTGGGACAAGGTCGCTGGTGTAGCCGACATCGAAGCCACGCAGACGAGATTCGAATTCCTCGACATGGGTACAGGAGAAGGCGACATGGTCGAAAGTGCCGGTTACGTTGAGCAAACGCCGTTCGTCCGGCCCGGCTTCGGAAAGATGAAGCACGGCATGATCTCCGGCATACAGCCAATAACCAAAACTATTGAATGGTGGCCGGTAGCCGACGCGCAAGCCGACGATGCTGACATAAAAATCGCGCAGTGCATCGAGTATCTGGCGGCTGGCACGCAGGTTGTAATGATTTAATCCGGTAACGGACATAAGCAGATTGAAAATTCCAGGGTTGAATCAGCCGCGAATTTTTGATCATTTTTAGACGATCAAAACCGCATTTGAACGCATCGTTTTTTTCAGCTGCGATATACGGATAATTGTAGGTGACCTATGCGGGATTGCCTATCTTTTGATTGAAGCGGCGGGCACGCGTCGACTTCCGTGCGCAATGCCTTGCCGCCAAAGGCCTTAGGCCGTCACTTGCGACGCCAGCAGATCTTCGATCTTGACCGGCAGGTCCCGTACCCGAATCCCGGTCGCATGATAAACCGCCGCAGTCACCGCGGGGGCCAGGCCGGCGATGCCGATCTCACCGATGCCACGTGCGCCCAGCGCGTTGAGCGCCAAGTCCGGGTAATCGAGAAACGACACGTCGATTTGTGTGGGCGCATCGGCATGGGTAGTCATCATGTAGTCGGCCAGGTTGCTGTTGAGCGGCGCGCCGTTGCGCGCGTCGTAATGCGTTTCTTCGAACAAGGCCATGCCGATGCCCATGATGATCGCGCCTTCGATCTGATTGCGCCCGGTACGCGGGTTGATGATTTTGCCGCCGTCGATCACCGTGACCACGCGGCTGACGCGCAGCCGGGCTATTTCCGGTTGCCAGGTCACTTCGACGAAGTGGGCGCCAAACGAATGCATCGACACTTTGGCGCCGCCGGGCTCGCTGCCGCTGGCGGCGACCTGGGCGGTGCCGGTGACAACACCGACTTGAGCCGCCTGCAGCACTTTGCCGAAGGGTACGCCGGTCGCGGCCGGCATACCCTTGCGATAAATCATGCCGTCGCCGAAGGCCAGATTCTCTATCGCTTGTCCGGCGAAGGGCGAACGGTCGGTATGGGCGGCGATGGCCAGAATTTGCTGCAGCGCGTCATGGGCGGCGTCGAGCACGGCCGGCACCATGGAGCCGGTTGCGACTGAGCCGCCGGAAAAGGGTCCGGGCGGCAATGCCGTGTCGCCCAATGCGACTTTGATCTTGCTCAGAGGCAAACCGGTGGCGCTAGATACCATTTGGGCCAGCACCGTGTAGGTGCCGGTGCCGATATCCTGGGTTGCGCTCGCCACCCGTGCCGTGCCGTCCGCATACATCTGCACCGATGCTTGGGCCGCCGTGCGGCGTGCATTCCAGGCGCAGGCAGCCATACCCCAGCCCAGCACCAGACCGTCGCGGCGCATCGAGCCGACTTCGGGGTTGCGTTGCGCCCAGCCGAATCTTTGTGCGCCTTGCTGCAAACACTCGGGTAAATGACGCGAGGAGAAGGGCAGATTCAAACTTTCATCGAGGGCCGGTTCATTAAGCAAACGTAAAGCGACGGGGTCCATCTTCAGTTTGAGCGCCAACTCGTCGACGGCCGATTCCAGCGCGAACAAGCCCGGTGTCGCGCCCGGTCCTCGCATCGAAGTGTTGGGTGCGATGTCTTTGCGGGCGTACGACCACGCCACGTGAACGTTGGGCGAACTATAAAGATAACCGCTGACTTCGCCGCAATTTTCTTTTCTCACATCGGTGCGCGAGACATGATTCAGGTAATCATGTTGCAGCGAACTGAAACGCCCATCGGCGTCGGCCGACAAACGAATGCGCTGCTGAGTATTGCTGCGATGGCCGACGTTCTGGAACATCATCTTGCGGCTGATCACCAGCTTGATCGGCCGTTTTAGATTGCGTGCGGCGGCTGCGGCCAAGAGCGAGTGGGTCCATGGCCAAAGTTTGCCGCCGAAGCCCGAGCCCAGATATTCGGTGATCACACGCACGTGTTCGGGCGGCACCCCCAGCATTTGTACCAGCACCGCTTTGTGGTTTACCACGGCTTGTGAAGTCTCGTACAAGGTAAAGACCGTGCCGTCGTAGACCGCCACCGTTGCATGCAATTCGATCGGGTTGTGGGTTTCAACCGGTGTGGTGTATGTCGCGTCGAGTTTGAACGGGTCCGTCGCAGCGGTAAATGCGGCCGCGGCATTGCCGCGTTGTGTATCGATGCTGGGCGGCTGCCCGGCCGTCAATTGCATGCTGACATCCGGGGTTTGTGCGGCGTAGGTCAGGGCGACGGCGTCGGCCGCTGCTGTTGCCTGTTCGAAGGTATCGGCCACCACCAGTGCGACATACTGTCCGTAGTAGCGAATCAGATCGTCATCGAATGGCGGGCGATGTTCGTCGATGATGGCATTGGAGCCCGCGCCGACGCGAAAAAAAGGCCCGATGTTGTCCCGCGTGAAGATCGCCCGAACTCCCGGCATGCCGGCGGCTACCGTTGTGTCCAGGCGCGTGATGCGCCCGCTGGCGATAGTCGCGCCGACCGGAACGGCGTACAGCATGCCGGGGAAATTTTTATCCGAGGTATAACTGGCGCCGCCGCTGACCTTGAGTGCGCCGTCGATACGGACGAAGCTGCCGCCAATGGCCGGGGGCGCGGTTTGAATAAGTGGATTCATTATTGTGGGTTCCTGGATGTTTCCGGATCGCTGCGCCGCTGCGTTGGCATATCAGACGGTTGGCGTCACCTGGTTCAAACTTGCGCCGCTTGTCCCAATGCATGTGCCACACAACGCGTCGCCAATTCGACCTTGAAGCCGTTCTGACTTTGTGGCCGCGCGTTCTGCATGGCCGCTTCGGCGGCGCGGCGAAACAGGGCCGGCCCGGGTGCTTGCCCTAGTAACACCGCTTCCGCTTCGCGAGCACGCCAGGGTTTGGTGCCGACGCCACCCAGGGCAACGCGGATCGATTCGATACGCCCCGCCGTCACCGTCATCACGACTGCCGCCGAGGCCAGCGCAAATTCGTAGGATGCGCGATCGCGCAACTTCAAATACACCGATTTGTTTCCGCGGATGCGGGGCGGCAAGGTGACGTGGGTAATCAGGTCGCCCGGCTGCACCAGATTTTCACGCTCGGGCGTGGCGCCGGGCAGCAGGAAAAAATCATCGATGGCGACACTGCGAAGCCCATTCACCCCTTGAATGTGGACCATCGCTTCGAGCGCCATCAGCGCGACGTTCATGTCCGATGGGTTGGTGGCAATGCAATGCTCGCTGGTGCCGAGTAAGGCCAGGTTTCGATTCATCCCGTCGAGCGCTGCGCAACCGCTGCCGGGCTCACGTTTATTGCATGCCATTGCGGTATCGCGGAAGTAGACGCAGCGGGTGCGTTGCATGAGATTGCCGCCGGTGGTTGCCATATTGCGCAACTGGGCCGAGGCTCCCGATAACAGCGCTTGCGACAGGACGGCGTAGTCGGCCTGAATCAGCGGATGATGCGCGAGATCGGCGTTGCGCACCGTGGCGCCGATTTTGACGCCGCCGCCGGATTGGGGTTCAATCTTGTCGAGCGGCAAACGGCTGATGTCGATCACCTGTTGCGGCTGCTCGACATTTAGCTTCATCAGGTCCAGCAAGGTCGTGCCGCCTGCCAAAAAGCGCACTTGTGTGCCGGGCCGCTCGGTTGCGGGCGCGATGCCGGCCATGATCGCATCGGGAATATCGATGGCGCGCCTTAATTGGAATTGTTTCATGATGCTCTCCGCTTCAGGCTTTGCGACGTACCTGCTGAATCGCAGACACAATATTTGCATAGGCGCCGCAGCGGCAAATATTGCCGCTCATGGCTTCTTTGACATCACCGTCCGCCGCACCGCAGGGTTCATGCAATAAGGCGGTGGCCGACATAATCTGCCCCGCGGTGCAATAACCGCACTGGTAGCCGTCATGCTCGACAAAAGCCTGCTGCATTGGGTGCAATCGACCTGGCTGACCCAAGCCCTCGATGGTGGTAATTGCATCACCCTCGTGGGTTGCAGCCAGGCTCAGGCAGGAATTGATCCGGCGGTCGTTGACATGTACCGTGCACGCCCCGCATTGGCCATGGTCGCAACCTTTTTTAGTCCCGGTCAAATGCAAATGCTCCCGCACGCAATCGAGCAAGGTGGTGCGTGGATCGAGCACCAGTTGGTGCTCGATCCCGTTCACCCGCAAGCGTACCTGCATCGTCGCCTGGTCCGATGCGGCATCGCTTGGCGCAGCCAGCTCATCGGGTGCAGGCGTTGCCGCTTGGGTATCGAGGGACAATTGGCCCACACCCACCGCCGCGCCGGCGGCGCCGATCCGCGTCAAGAATGAGCGGCGGCTGATGCGGGTGAAGGCAACTTGAACTTGATCCGGGCAGGCATCAGGTTTTTTTTCGTGATCGCTCATTGATTTCTCCATGACCGTTTCCCGTTTGCGCGCTCAACCGTCACGCAAGCTTTCGACCTGTCATCCTGTAAAAAAGTCTAACCGGTTAAGGTGTGCGATAAGGTGTGCGATAAAAAAACTTCATTCGCCCACTTCATTCTCAAGTACGCCGAGGTGCTGGATCTCGATGCGAATCACATCGCCGGTCTGGACGAATTTCGGCGGGTTGAAGCCGATGCCGACGCCGGCCGGGGTACCGGTCGCGATCACGTCGCCGGGGTGTAATTCAATCCCCGCAGACAAGGTTTCGATCAGCGTCGGGATATCGAAGATCAACTGCCGTGTATTGGCGCTTTGGCGCAATTCGCCATTGACCCAGCATTGGATATCGAGATTTTGACCATCCGCCTCATCGGCTGTCACCAGATAGGGGCCCATTGGACAAAAACCGTCCAGCGATTTGCCCAGGAACCACTGGCGATGCAATTTTTGCAGGTCGCGTGCGGTGAAGTCGTTGATCACGGTGTAACCGAACACGTGTTGCATTGCCTCCGCGCGTTTGATGCCGCGCCCACCTTTGCCGATCACCACGCCGAGTTCGGCCTCGTAGTCCAATTGCTTTGCCAGCGGTGCATGAGAAGGGATTTTAACGCCTGGCCCAATCACGGTAGAGGCCGGTTTGGTGAAAACCACGGGCGCTTCGGGCGCGTGCTCATTGTCTTTGGCGCTGTGGTCGAAACCTGATTTCTGGAATTCGGCGGCGTGTTCGGAATAATTTTTGCCTACGCAAAAAATGTTCCGGCGCGGCTGATCGATCGGGGCCAATACCACAGCGTCGGATAACGGCCGGCCCGCGCCCTTCGGGCGAAAATCACCGCTGAATCGAACCAGGGATTGAATCAACTGGATCATATCGCCGTTAAAGCCCGGGATAAACTCGGCGACGGGCCAAAAGACCGATGTTTGGGTGTCGACGAGGGCAATCGTTTTTGCCCCGTTGAGACTAAGATTGGCGAATTTCAAGAACACTCCTGTGACCAATTGGTTTTTGTATCCAACATACTAGATCTGATAAAGAACCAATTCAAGACCATATTGCATTTATTTTTAACCAATTGGTTATTTCGGGATATAATTCCGCTGATGCTGATGGAACAGCGAGGGCACATGAGTGAATTAAGCTTAAAGAGCTCCGTCCGGGCCGCGGGAGCCAAGGCGTTGGCGGTTTACCTGCGGGAAGAAATCTCGACGGGGCGGATACGGGAGGGTGTCAAGCTGCCCGCCGAGCGCGATTTGAGCGAGCGCTTCAACACGTCGCGCGGTGCCGTCCGGCGGGTGCTGCAAGATCTGAAAGAGCGTGGCCTGATTACTCAGGCGGTGGGCAGCGGCACCTTTGTCTCGCCGGGTGCCGCCAGTGCGCTGCTTCCCGCCGAAGCGCCGGTCGGGCAACCCAGCTTGCAGACCAGTCCCGCCGAATTGATGGAGGCCCGCTTATTAATTGAGCCCTTGCTGCCGCGCTTGATCACGCGCAATGCCACGCCCTCGGATTTTGCCCGCATGAGCGAATGTATCGAACGCTCCGAGGCCGCTGTCTCGATCGAGGAGTTTGAGCATTGGGACGGCGAATTGCATCGCGCGCTGGCGACGGCCACGCATAACTCTTTTTTCGTGCAGGTACTGGAGCTCAGCAACCGGGTTCGCGAACAGGGGGAGTGGGGGCGTTTAAAGCGCCGCTCGTTGACCCCTGAGCGGCGCGCGGAATATCAGGCGCAGCACCGCGCTATTGTGGCCGCATTGCGCGACAGAGATGCCGCTGCCGCCCATGAAGCGCTGACGGGTCATTTGCGCCAGATCCAGGCCAATTTATTCGCGGCTTAGCGGCGATGCCAGACCTGAGACCCAGGTTTGGTGCGGGCCTGGTGTTGACCTGGAATCGGGCGCGGCCCGCTTAGGTTCGGAACCCGCCTCTTCTGCCAAGGGAAACTCGTTATCATAGAGTGCTGTCTGCCATTGAGCAGGCCGTTAATACACTTGAAATACGCGTAAAAAGGATATCGGCATGGCATGGCAAAAATTCGAACACGGCTGGCGTCTGGCGCCGGTTTCCGCACCGGCCAGTTCCTTGGTGGTGATGCTGCACGGGGTGGGCAGCAATGCACAAGATCTGGTGCCGTTGGCCGATGCCTGGGCGGATGCTTTGCCGGGCGCGGCGTTCGCCTCGCTGGACGGGACAGAGCCGTTCGACGGCGGTTTTGCCGGGCGGCAATGGTTTAGCCTGCGCGACGTGAGTCCGCAAAATCGGGAAGTACGGGCCAACCAGGCTTATACCGCATTGCGCGCACTGCTCGACGCCGAATTGGCGCATTGGGGGCTGGATGCCGGCCGGCTGGCACTGGTCGGCTTTTCGCAAGGCTCGATTATGGCCTTGCATCATCTCGCCACCAATGCGGACGGTGCGCTGGCAGTGGTGGCATATTCCGGGCGTCTGGTGTCGCAGATTACCGCGCATAGCGCAAGCCCGGTGGCCTTGATTCACGGTGAGGACGACCCGGTGATCGACGCCAGCGAGTTGTCGCACGCCGCCGCCGCATTGGAGGTCGCCGGTTACCCGGTGGAGGCTTATCTGCTGCCGGATGTGGACCATACCATTTCGGAAGAGGGCAGTGTGCTGGGGTTGGCTTTGTTGCGCCGCAAGCTGAATCTTTAAGCCGGGTGTCGCCGATTCAAGATGGACTTGAGCCGGCTGGAGTGGCGATCCCTATTGCGTGAAGGTGCCGCTGACACTAACGTAGGGAACTTGGGTCTGGGAGTGCATCATGACAGGTAAAATTGCTTTGGTGACGGGAGCCGGCAGCGGTATCGGCCGTGCGGTCGCGCTGGCTTTATTGCAAGCCGATTACACCGTGGTGCTCGCCGGGCGCAGCGTGGTGCCGCTGGCCGAGCTGGCATTGCAAGCCGACCGGGCCGGTCAGCAGGCCTTGGCGGTGCCCACCGATGTGCGCGATGCGGCCAGCGTGAAAGCCCTGTTCGCGCGGATCAAGGCCACCTACGGCCGTCTCGACCTGCTGTTCAATAACGCCGGCGTGAGTGCGCCGGCGGTGCCGATCGACGAGT
>Ga0302316_10000114_pt1 | contig 70314 bp, 58 predicted proteins | sample III_Palsa_N3_2_FD_200456 | JGI IMG/M metagenome (GOLD analysis project Ga0302316, IMG submission 200456) | Peat permafrost microbial communities from Stordalen Mire near Abisko, Sweden - III_Palsa_N3_2 | ecosystem: Environmental > Terrestrial > Soil > Palsa > Peat permafrost | place: Sweden...
GCCGTGCTCGCCAACATCGTCAACCCACAGGCATGCTTCATGGTGATCCTCATCTCGTGTGCGCGTTTCAAATGACGCGGGGGATTGCGGAGCGTAACCCGAGCCGACAAGTGATAACAAGTCGCACTGCCGCATAAAAGATTGTTAAAAATCAATTACTTGGCGGTTTGTGCTGATATCTCGCACACCTTTTCGCGTGGTCACGGCGATTCCATGACCGCGACATGGTGTTTCGCAGCGACCGGCATGCGCGAAGACAGCCACGGGAATCCCGCGGCGTGGCCCCTCAGATATCCAGGTTTGCGACCTTCAACGCGTTCGCCTCGATGAAATCGCGGCGTGGTTCGACTGCCTCACCCATCAGCATGGAGAACATCTGATCGGCGGCGATCGCATCCTCGACACCGACCTGCAGCATGCGGCGCGTTTCCGGATTCACCGTGGTTTCCCACAGCTGCTCCGGATTCATTTCACCCAGGCCCTTGAAGCGCTGGATGCTGCGGCCCTTTTTCGCCTCGTCCAGCAGCCAATTGCGCGCCTCGACGAAGCTGAGCACGCCACGCGAGGCATTGCCCCGGCGCACCACCGCGTCGGGCTGGATCATGCCGGCGATCTGCTGGCTGATGGCCAGGATCGGGCGGAACTCGTTGCTGCTGAAGAAGGGCTGCGGCAGGAACCAGGTATGGCTGAGTCCGTGCTGTTCGCGGACCACCTCGATGGCGGCCAACTGCTCGGCGTGAGCCGAACGCAGCGACAATTTGTAAGTTGGCTTGCCCAGACCACTGGCGGCCAGCCGCCGCTCAGCCTGTTGCAGCCAAGCCTGCATCGCGGCCGGCTCGGCCCACAAGGCCGGCTCCAGCGGGGTGTGCTCAAGCAAGGCCGTCAGCATGGTGACGTCGAAACGATGCGACAGCTTGGCGATCTGATCCTGCGCCTGCTGATAGCCGCGCAGCAACTTCTCCAGCGCCTCGCCGGTGATCGGCGGTGCATCCGGGCTGTAAGTCAGCGCCGCGTTATCAACCGCGCTGGAGATCAGGTAATCGTTCAGCGCGGTGTCGTCCTTGATGTACAGCTCCTGCTTGCCCTGCTTCACCTTGTACAGCGGCGGCAGGCCGATGTAGATGTGGCCGCGCTCGATCAGCTCGGGCATCTGGCGGTAGAAGAACGTCAGCAGCAGGGTGCGGATATGCGAACCGTCGACGTCCGCATCGGTCATCAGGATGATGCGGTGATAGCGCAACTTGTCGGGGTTGTACTCGTCCTTGCCGATGCCGGTGCCGAGCGCGGTGATCAGCGTGCCGACTTCGGCCGAGGCCAGCATGCGGTCGAAGCGCGCCTTCTCGACGTTGAGGATCTTGCCCTTCAGCGGCAGCACGGCCTGGGTCTTGCGGTTGCGACCTTGCTTGGCCGAACCACCGGCGGAATCACCCTCGACCAGGAACAGTTCGCACAGTGCCGGATCCTTCTCCTGACAATCGGCGAGCTTGCCGGGCAGGCCGGCGATGTCCAGCGCGCCCTTGCGGCGGGTCATCTCGCGCGCCTTGCGGGCAGCTTCACGGGCACGCGCGGCGTCGACCACCTTGGAGGCGATCGCCTTGGCCTCGTTCGGATGCTCCAGCAGGAATTCGCCGAGCTTCTCGTTGACGACCTGCTCCACCACCGTCTTCACCTCGGACGAGACGAGTTTGTCCTTGGTCTGCGAGGAGAATTTCGGGTCGGGCACCTTGACCGACAGCACGGCGATCATGCCTTCACGCATGTCGTCGCCGGACAAGGTGACCTTGGCGTTCTTGGCTAGGCCCGATTTTTCGATGTAGCTCTGCAGCGAACGTGTCAGCGCAGCGCGGAAACCGGTGAGATGGGTACCGCCGTCGCGCTGCGGAATGTTGTTGGTGAAGCAGTACATCGACTCCTGGTAGGAGTCGGTCCACTGCATCGCCACTTCCACCGTGATGCCGTCCTGCTCCGAGACCAGGCTGATCACGTTCGGGTGCAGCGCGGTCTTCAGCTGCGCCAGATGCTGCACGAACGAGCGGATGCCGCCCTCGTAGGCGAACGTGTCATGCCGACCCTCGCCCCGCTCGTCATACAGATCGATGGTGACGCCGGAATTGAGGAAGGCCAGCTCGCGCAGGCGTTTGGCCAGGATGTCGTAATGGAATTCGATGTTGCTGGTGAACGTGGCCGGGCTGGGCAGGAAGCGCACCAGGGTGCCGCGCTTGCTCGACGGGCCGACTACCTTGAGCGGATACAGCGGCTCGCCGAGCGAATATTCCTGCAGATGCTCGAAACCGTCGCGGTAAATCGTGAGCCACAAATGTGAGCTCAGCGCGTTCACCACCGACACGCCCACGCCATGCAGGCCGCCGGAGACCTTGTACGAATTCGCGTCGAACTTGCCGCCGGCATGCAACACCGTCATCACCACTTCGGCGGTGGAACGGCCTTCTTCCGGATGGGTATCGACCGGAATACCGCGACCGTTGTCGCTGACGCTGACCGAGCCATCGTCGAGGATTCTGACGATCACCGTGTCGCAATAACCGGCCAGCGCCTCGTCGATCGCATTGTCGACGACCTCAAACACCATGTGATGCAGGCCAGTGCCGTCATCGGTATCGCCGATGTACATGCCGGGGCGCTTGCGCACCGCTTCCAGGCCTTTCAATACCTTGATGTTGCTCGAATCGTAGTGGGATTCGTTAAGGGATTCGTTCATGCGTCGACCGTTTCCTGGCGCCAGCGACCCGCCCGACACGGCGCCGTGAATGGCCGGGCTAAGGGTTATGCACTCTTTGTGGGAGGCAACCTTCCGATTATAGCAGGCGCGCCAACTGACCTTGTTCCACGTGGAACACGCGCTTGGGGAGCTCGCGCAAGGCCTGCGGTACCTCGGTACCAGTCAGCAATACCTGCGCGTTCGCCGCGGTCAATTGCGCCACCACGGCTGCCTGATGGGCCTGATCGAGCTCCGAGGCCAGATCATCCAGGCACACCACCGGCCACTCACCGCGGCGTTCCGCATACAACTCGGCTTGCGCCAGCATGCAGGCCAACGCGGTGAGCTTCTCCTGACCGCGTGAAAGGTGTTCGCGTAATGGCGCCTGTTCAAACGCGATCGACCAGTCGGCCCGATGTGCGCCGAGCGTGGTGTGCCCCCGCGCCAGATCCCTGCCCCGTTGTTCGCGCAGCTGCTGGGCCAGATCCACCTCCTCTGACCAACCGCGGCGATAGCGCAGCTCCAGTTGACCGAGCTCCGGCAACAAGCCGTCGATGCTGGAAAGCAGCTTCGGGCGCAACAGATCCAGGTAGGCCCGGCGCTGCCGGTCGATCTGGTGGGCGGACTGTGCCAGTTCTGCCTCCCACGGTGCAAAAAGCTGATCGGAAGCTGTTGTCGCCGAACGCAGCAGGCTATTGCGCTGCTTCAGCGCGCGCTGATAGCGGCGCCAGCTGGACAGAAAGTCGTGTTCCACGTGGAACACGCCCCAGTCGAGGTACCGCCGGCGTTCCTCCGCCGCACCAGCAATCAGCGCATGCGATCCCGGTTCAAAGCAGACTACGGCGCATTCGTGCACCAGCTGTCCGATCGTGACGCCCGCCCCATCCACCTTGGCTTCCCAGCGCGCACCGTCGCGGCCCAGGCCCAGGCGACAGGGGCGTTCGTCGGCATGGCGCAATTCGGCGAATATCGACAATTGGGACGCGCCTCGCTGCAGCAAGGCCTCTCTTGCCCCGCTGCGAAATGAACGGGCATGCGACAACAGGAAGGCCGCTTCCAGCACGCTGGTCTTGCCTGCTCCATTCGCACCCACGAACACGTTGATGGCGGGATCCAGTGCAATGCCGATATCCGTCAGGCAACGCAAGCCGCGAATGCGCATCTGTTCAAGCCGCATTGACGCGGCTCCACATGCAAGAACGCCGGGGAACCTGATGGCTACCCCGGCGTTGCCTGCTTTTACTGAAGATGGTGACGACCATGCAGTGGCCGTCAGAGCCGCAACGGCATGATGACGTGGCGCGCGTGTTCGCTGTCATGCTCCTGCACCAGGCAGCTGGACTGCGCATCGCGCAGGCTGAGCCGCGCCTTGTCGCCGCGCAGCGCGGCCAGCGCATCGAGCAAGTAACCGACGTTGAAGCCGACTGCCAGATCCGACACGTGGGTGTCGGCCTCGACTTCCTCGACCGCCTCTTCCTGCTCGGGGTTGTGCGCCACGATGCGCAGCTTGCCCGGCGACAGTTCCAGCCGAACACCACGGTACTTCTCGTTCGAGAGAATCGCGGCACGCTGCAGGGCACCGCGAAGTACCTCGCGGTCCAGAACAGCGTTCTTGTCGGCGCCGAGCGGGATCACCGCTTCGTAATCCGGGAAACGGCCATCGATCAGTTTGGAAGTGAACACCACATCGCCGCGGCGTACCCGCAGATGGTTGCGGCCAAACTCCAGCTCGACCTGACCTTCGCCGGTTTCCAGCAAGCCGATCAACTCGTTCACACCCTTGCGCGGAATGATGATCTGGCGGCGTGTCGTCACCGTGCTCTGCAACTGAGTTTCCTTCATCGCCAGGCGGTGGCCATCGGTGGCCACGCAGCGCAAGGTGTGTTCCTGGAGATCCAGCAGCATGCCGTTGAGGTAATAACGCACGTCCTGGTTCGCCATCGCGAAAGCCGTGCGTTCCATCAGGTCGCGCAGCACTTCCTCGGGCAGGCTGACCTTTTCCACCAGCTCGATTTCATCGATGGTGGGGAATTCGCTGGCAGGCAGGGTGGTCAGCGTGAAACGGCTGCGGCCGGCATTGAGTGCCACGCGGTCACCGTTGAGCTTCAGGTCGATCCTGGCGCCATCCGGCAGTGCACGCACGATGTCGAACAGCTTGCGCGCAGGAATGGTGATCTCGCCATCAGCCAGTTTCTCGGCATCCGCCGTGGCCACCATCTCGACTTCCAGATCCGTACCGGTCAGCGAGAGTCGGTTGTTGGCAACCTTCACCAAAAGGTTGGCCAATACGGGCAGCGTCTGGCGTCGTTCAACGACACCGACCACTTGTTGCAGTGGCTTTAGCAGCGCTTCTCGTTGGATGCTGAATTGCATGGTTTGGCTTCCCCTTCTGTTGCTGTTTTGTCTTTAAAAGAAGTTTAGTGGTTGTAGTAGGCGCTGTGGGTAACTTTTTTTCTTCACTATTTCTTTAAAAATCAGCATGTTGGATGAAAACTTGGCTGTGTCTGAAGTTGCTGCCTGACGGTGGGCTATTTGTGGATAACTTCAGAGGTGAATCCATCCACCCATTATCCACAGCTTCGACCCCCGGTTATCCATAAATTTTGCGCGCGTGCGCAGAAAAACGACTCAGCCGGTCAAGGTGCGGATCAACTGTTCCCAGTCCTGCCGCATGCGTGGATCGGTTTCGATGAATTTGCGGATCGTCTTGCAGGCGTGCATCACGGTGGTGTGGTCACGACCACCGAACGCCTCGCCGATTTCCGGCAGGCTGTGCTCGGTCAATTCCTTCGACAGCGTCATCGCGATCTGGCGCGGCCGTGCCAGCGAACGTACGCGTCGCTTGGACAGCAGATCCTGCAGCCGCACGTTGAAATATTCCGCGGTGATCTTCTGGATGTTCGGAATCGTGATCGCCTGGGCATGCGTGGCGAGCAGATCGCGCAGGGTTTCCTCGGCGAAATCGGTGGTGATCGGCTTGCCATAGAAATTCGCGCGCGCCGCCAACGTGTTCAGGGCCCCCTCGAGGTCGCGCACGTTGGAGCGGATGCGCTTGGCCAGCAGCATCGCCACGTTCTCGTCCACCGCCACGCCCTTTTCGTGCGCCTTGGCCAGCAGGATCGCTGCACGCGTCTCGAAATCCGGTGGCTCGATCGCCACGCTCAGCCCCCAACCCAGACGCGATTTCAGCCGCGGCTCCAGCTTGTCCACTTCCTTCGGGTAGCGGTCGCAGGTCAGGATGATTTGCTGCTTCGACTCGAACAGCGCGTTGAAGGTGTGGAAGAACTCTTCCTGCGTGGTGTCCTTGCCGGCAAAGAACTGGATGTCGTCGATCAGCAACGCATCGACCGAGCGGAAGCGCCGCTTGAACTCATCCATGCTCTTGGTGCGCAGCGCCTCGATCATCGAGCCGACGAACTGCTCCGAGCGCAGATACAGCACCTTGAAGCTCGGATTGATTTCACGCATCAGGTTGCCGGCGGCGTGCATCAGATGGGTCTTGCCCAGTCCGGTGCCCCCATACAGCAGCAACGGGTTGTAGGCACGGCCCGGGTTCGTCGCCACCTGCATGGCGGCGGCCTTGCCCAGCTGGTTGGACTTGCCTTCGACGAAGGTTTCGAAGGTGTAATGCGGATCCAGGTTGTGCGCGAACGTCGGTGCGGCCGACGGCTCGGGTCGCGCGCGCGGCGGGGCAACCGTTGGCTTGGTCACCGTGACAACTCGTGCCGAATTGGAGCCCACATCCAGCCGCACCGGCCATGGTCGCCCGGTCAGCAGCAGCAAGACCGCCTCGATCCGCGACAGATAGCGCTCACGCACGGTGTCCAGCGTGTAAGAATTTGGCGCAAACAGCTGCAGCGAGTCGGCATCGTCGCGTGCCTGCAAGGGCATCAGCCAGGTATGCAGGTCTTCGGCACTTAAATCGCCTTCGAGACGCTCAAGGCAGCGCCGCCACAGATCACTCATGGATAGTTTTCAGCCACTTAAGCTTGGCGCTTTCGCGCGGGGAATGGGCTAGTCTAGCAGCCGCCACCGCGCGACTACCGAAAGATATCCACATGAGTATCCACAGGCCGCTGTCAAGCGACATTTGACAGCGATGCCGGATACCCGACATACTTTCTGACCTTTTTATCCACATTCCCTTCGGAGTAAGCCATGAAGCGGACCTTCCAGCCCAGCAAGCTCAAGCGCGCTCGCACGCACGGTTTCCGTGCTCGTATGGCCACGGCCGACGGTCGCAAGATCCTCAACGCGCGTCGCGCCAAGGGTCGCAAGCGCCTGATCCCGTAAACCAGGGTAGCGAGCATGCCAACCGCCGGGTTGCCGCGCGAGGCGCGGTTACGTCGGCCTGGTGAGTTTGCCGCCTTGCGGACAAGCAGCGGACGCGCAGGCGGCCGCTGTTTTCATTTGCGTTATCGCAACAACGAACTGGGTCACGCCCGGCTCGGGCTGGCGATCTCCAAGCGTGTCTCCAAGCGTGCGGTGGAGCGCAACCGCATCAAGCGGCTGCTGCGCGAATCGTTCCGGCGCATCCAGCACCAGCTGCCAGCGATCGATTTGATGGTGATGGCACGTGAGCAGGCGGCTGGCGTACCCGGTCCGCAATTGCTGGCCGAACTCGATGGATTGTGGAAAAAGCTGCTGACGAACCGACCCGAGATCCCCCCAGCCATTGAAGCGGGCTGACGCCACCTCCACAATTGTGCGTTGCCCTTTCTCCTTTTGCCCTCCGCGGCGTTCAAGTGTCGTGGCGTTACCCGGATCTGCTACGCGATGAATCAAACGCGCACCTTCCTCATGTTCGCCCTGTTTGCGGTGGGCTACCTGCTGTTCCTGGCCTGGGAGAAGGACTACGCGCCGCCGCCGGTCGTGGCCGCCAGCACTTCCACCAGCGCGACCGCGGACGGCAGTGTGCCTGGCGCCATCCCATCGGCAAGCACAGCATCCAGCAGCGTCTCGGCGATCGGCAACGCTGGTGCCGATGCCGCCCATGCGCCGGCGCAACTGATCTCGATCACCACCGACGTACTGCAGCTGACCGTGGACACCCGCGGCGGCAGCCTGGTGCATGCGGATCTGCTGGCGTATCCCAACGCACCGCGTACCCGCAAAGAGCCCAGCCCGGCGCCGACCACGTTGCTGGATAACGACCCAACGGAATACTTCGTTGCGCAGAGCGGTCTGGTCAGCAGCAGTGATACCGCCGCGCAGGATCAGCCGAACCACCAGGCCGTGTTCGAGAGTGCAAAGACCACGTACACGATGGCCGATGGGCAGGATGAGCTGAAGGTCGACCTGACCTGGCAGGACGCCGCCGGCCTCAAGGTCACCAAGACCTACAGCTTCAAGCGCGGCAGCTACGTGATCGGCCTGAGCCAGCGCATCGACAACGGCGGCAGCCAGCCATGGACCGGCAATGCCTACCAGCAGCTGCTGCGGGTCGCGCCGGTGGCTACCGGCAACTGGTTGACCAATATGTCCCACCCGGAGTTGCGCGCCTTCCAGGGTGCCGCCTGGTACACCGGCGAGAAGTTCCAGAAGTTGCCGTTCAAGGATTTCAAGGAACCGAAGGATCAGCTCGACAGCCAGATCAAGGGTGGCTGGGCGGCAATGCTGCGGTTGTACTTCTTCGCCGCATGGATCCCTCCGGCCGATCAGACCGAGCACTACGTCACCGAGACGATCAACCCCGACAGTGCGCAGCCGCACTACCTGATCCGTGCGGTCGGTCCCGCGCTGAGCGTGGCGCCGGGGCAGAGCACGACCACTGATGCGCGCCTGTACCTCGGCCCGAACGTGCAGGGCACGCTGGACGCGATCGCGCCGGGGCTGAACCTGACCATCGACTACGGCATGTTCAAGCTGATCGCCGTGCCGATGCATGCGGTGTTGTCCTTCCTGGATGGAATCGCCCACAACTGGGGCCTGTCGATCATCCTGCTGGTGCTGCTGATCAAGGGCGCGACCTGGAAGCTGACGGCAGTGCAGTACAAGTCCAGTGCCAAGATGCGCAAGCTGGCGCCGCGCATCCAGGCGCTGAAGGAGCGTTACGGCGACGACAAGCAGAAGATGCAGCAAGCCACCATGGAGCTGTACAAGAAGGAGAAGGTCAATCCGATGGGCGGCTGCCTGCCGGTACTGATCACCATGCCGGTGTTCTATGGCCTGTATTACGTACTGACCTCCAGCCTGGAACTGCGCCATGCGCCGTTCCTGTGGATCCCGGATCTGAGCGCGCACGACCCGCTCTACATCCTGCCGATCATCTACGCGCTGGTGATGCTGGGTACGCAGTGGCTGAACCCGGCTGCGGCGGGCATGGATCCGGCCCAGGCCAAGATGATGAAGGTCATGCCGCTGCTGTTCACGCTGATGTTCGCGTTCTTCCCCGCCGGCCTGTGCCTGTACTACGCCGTCAACGGCCTGGTCGGTCTTGGCCAGCAGTGGTGGGTCACCCATCATGTCGATCGCGACGACACCGTCAAGGCGGCCTGAGCGCGCCTGTGTTCGAGCAACGCCTAGTCAGCCGCGATCGGATCACCGTCGCGGCTGACTTCGTTTAGAGTCATCGCATCATGTCCGACCATACTGCCGAGACGATTGCCGCGATTGCGAGTGCGCCCGGTGCGGCGGGTGTCGGTGTGCTGCGGGTATCCGGTCCGCAGGTGCCCGCCATTGCGCAGACCCTGCTTGGTCGCGTGCCACAGCCACGTCATGCTCATTTCGCCGCGTTCCGTGATGCCAGCGGTGCACTGATCGATCGCGGCCTGCTGCTGCACTTCCCTGCCCCCGCTTCGTATACCGGCGAACACGTGCTGGAACTGCAAGGCCACGGCAGCGCCGTGCTGCTCGACTTGTTGCTGCGCCGCGTATGCGAACTCGGTGCACGACTGGCGCGACCCGGCGAATTTACCGAGCGCGCGTTCCTCAACGGCAAGCTCGACCTGGCCCAGGCCGAAGCTGTCGCCGACCTGATTGCCGCGCGCTCGCAGGCCGGCGCACGCGCCGCACTGCAGTCGATGGAAGGCATGTTCTCGCGCAAGGTCGAAGCGCTGCTGCAGGCGTTGATCACGCTGCGCGTGCATATCGAGGCAGCAATCGATTTTCCGGAAGAGGAAATCGATTTCCTTGCTGACCCGGCGATCTCCCGCCAGCTCGAAGCGCTGCGCGTGGAACTGGCCGAGCTGCTACGTGAAGCGCAACGTGGCCTGCGCCTCAACGATGGCCTGCGCGTGGCGATCATCGGACGCCCGAACGCCGGCAAGTCCAGCCTGCTGAATGCGCTGGCCGGCAGCGATCGTGCGATCGTCAATGCCGCCGCGGGTACCACCCGCGACGTGCTGCGCGAAAACCTCAGCCTCGACGGCATCGCACTGGAACTGGCCGACACCGCCGGCCTGCGCGAGACTGACGATGAAGTCGAACGCGAAGGCGTGCGCCGCGCGCATGGTGAACTGGCGCGTGCGGACGTGGCACTGCTGGTCACCGACACCAACTATGCGGCCGACTTGCGCTTCTTCGACGGGTTGTCCGCCATGGTCGAACGCGTGGTACTGATCAACAAGATCGACCTCGACCACACGCCTGCCCGCCATCATCAGTGCGACGGCATGCATTGGCTATGGGCATCGGCGAAAACCGGTGAAGGCCTCGATACCTTGCGCGAACACCTCAAACGACTGGCCGGTGCCGGCAGCGGCGAAGGCGCCTTCAGTGCACGCCGCCGCCACGTGCTTGCGCTGCAGCAGGTCGCCGCACAGCTCGATCACACCGCTGCCGTACTCTCCAGTAGCAGCGCCGGCGAACTTGCCGCTGAAGAACTGCGCCACGCGCAGCATACGCTCGGCGAGATCACGGGCAGTTACAGCAGCGATGACTTGCTGGGCGCAATCTTCGGATCGTTCTGCATTGGCAAGTAGATTCGTATCCAGATCGGCAGCATCCATGCACGATGCTGCTGGCAAGCTGACCTACGCCGGCTTCACGCGAGTCATCGCGGCGATCGTGATCGGCAACGGCTTCATCACCTACGACTTCACGATCTATAGCCTGTCAGCGGCAATGATCGGCAAGCTGTTCTTTCCTTCCAGCAGTCCGGTGTCGTCCCTGCTGTTGTCGCTCGCCACGTTCGGTGCCGGCTTTGTGATGCGCCCGCTGGGTGCGATCGCGATCGGCCATATTTCCGACAGCCGCAGTCGCAAGGCAGGCATCGGGGTAGCGCTCACGCTGATGACGATCAGTACCTGGATGATCGCGTGCATGCCGACGTATGCGTCGATCGGTCCCGCTGCGACGATACTCATCGTCGTTGCGCGATTGATGCAGGGGCTTGCTGCTGGCGGGGAGATTGGGCCGGCATCGACCTTGCTCATGGAGTCGGTTGGGTACGAGCGCCGCTGCTTCATCGTCAGCTGGCGCGGCGCCAGCCAGGGCATGGCCGCCTTGGTGGCGGCGCTGATTGCGGCAAGTACCACGGCCTTGCTTTCACCCATGACCATGCAAGGTTGGGGTTGGCGCATTCCTTTCGCGCTGGGCGGCCTGATCGGTCCGGTCGGCTGGTACCTGCGTCGCCGCCTGCCGGCGGGTTCCGACCAACCACGCAGAAAGTTCATGCCCGGCCAGTTGTTCGCGGAGCACGGGCGCCCGCTTGTCTACGGCATCCTGATGATGGCGGCACCGTCGGCGAGCTTCTACGTCACGGTGTTCTACATGCCGAGTTATCTGGTCCAGTCACTGCACTGGCCTGCTGCGATCAGTCTGGTGACGGCCTGTCTCTCCGGTCTCGTCATCCTGGTGGTGACGCCGCTGGTCGCTAGCGTTGCCGACCGTCATGCGAGCCGGAAGACGCTGCAGTACCTGACCCTCGTGGCGTCATTGCTGGCGACCTATCCGGTCTTCTGGGCACTGACCCATGGCGTCGGCCACGTCGCTGCGCTTGGCATCATTGCGGTCTATGTGGCGTTTTCGCTGAACAATGCCGGCGCCAGTTCGGTGTTGATGCTCGAGGCACTACCGCGGCATCGGCGCGCGGCAGGCCTTTCGTTGACCTACAGCGTAGGCGTGGTCATCTTCGGCGGCTTTTCACCGTTCCTGGTCACGTGGCTTATCCATGTGACCGGCGATGTCATGATGCCCGCGTGGTATCTGATCGCCGCGACCGTTATCACGCTTTTTGCGCTGAACCGGTTTCCTGAAAATATCGGTGCACGGGTTCTGTCACACCAGAACCGTGCTTGCTGATTAACTCGGCGCCAGAATTTGCTGCAGGTCGATCGCCCGCGCACGCATGTCTTGTGGATTCATGGAGAACGCGCGACGGAAGGCTCGGGTGAAATCCGATGCGCTCTTGAAGCCGAGTCCATAAGCGATCTCGATCACCGGGAGATGCGGGAAGCGCACGAGTTCATCTGCAGCCGCGCGTAACCGGCAGTGGCGGATATAAGCACCAAGCCCTCCTTCGTGCTCGAACCAGCGATAGATCGTGGCGCGCTTCAGGTGCAATGCGTTGATCACATGCGTGGGAGTCAGATTGCTTTCATGCAGGTTGGCCTCGACGAAACGCCGTACCCGTCTCATCACGGCAGCCTGAATGGCCGCACGGTCGGCACCCGTCAGGCGGGACGCCTTCCTGAATCCGGCGACGAGGAGTTCGGCGCTCGCGCGCAGCGCGACGGTCGCGCCGTCGGCGTCGAGCCTTGATATTTCACTGCCGACCGTGGCGACGTGATCCAGAATGAGACCGGCAAGTGGCGAACCCAGCGGCAGGACGCGACCATGAATCGACGCACCATCAGGCAGGCCGGCATCCACGAAGGTTCTTGGCACGAACAGGCTCAGTACGCGACAGGCTGGTCGGTCGACATGAAACGGCTGGCTCATGTCGAATGCAATGATCCCTTTTGCCGAGTCCACCGCACTGCGCTTCTTGCGAATGCCCGCCACGTTGCCGGCATCACCTTCGAGAAAGAGGTGAAAGACATAATCTCGGCGAGAGTCGGTGGAGACCCGTGCCACCGAGCGGTCGAGCACGATCGCGTCGGTGCGGCAGTCGGAAAAAGCCATGCCGTTGACCGCATAAAAATCAATGTTCCCGCTGAATCCTTCAGCCAGCTGCTGTTTCGACGGTAGTACGTCGACCACATGCCCAACGCGCTTGCGCCAGGCCAAGACCTGCGCATTGGCAGGCAAGGCGTGCGTGCTGAAGCTGGTGGTGTCGATACGTGGGCACTGCACGTCAGCGTCAGCGGGTCGATGCGTCATGGAGCGTGGAGTCATGGAGGCATTTGACGAACGAAAGGAACGGTTTGCGTAAAGCAGCCCTGGCAAACGTTTCGTGCGCAGCCGCTGAATCCGAAACCGAACCAAGCAAAGATCATACCAATAAGGATGATATGAGGCATGGCCGTTTCGCTATCGACTCAGATGACCTTGGCATGGTGCGAACGTCCTGGCTGCTGGTGAGGTTCGCCACCATTGCAGGCAGCGTATGACTGTGTACGTCACCTCTCGCCCCAGAAGCGATGTTCACGTGTGTGACGTTTGCTCGGCGTGGCCATCGCTGGTCGACCAGGCTTGAGGCAGGTCCTCGATCAACTCGACATCTCTGGCGAATTTGTCTTTGGCATAGAGATTGCCAGCCATAAAAACTTGCCCTTGGGAAGTGAGACGCAGGGTCAAGCGTGCTGGATTTATGTGTTGATACTCACAGAAAAAGATATTGGTCGTGTCCGCACGACTCAGCTCTCAAAACAAGGATGGCATCCCACCCCATAGCCGTTGCCTGCGTGGATTCGACGGATCCAGCTAAGCGGCTTCATTGGATGTGCCGGGATGCCGCGTAGAAATTGCTGCAGGGGGAAGGATGGGACGTCGGCTTCACTTCATTTCAGGCCTGCCCAGATCGGGCTCCACACTGCTTGCGGGTCTGCTTGGTCAAAATCCGCAGTTTCACGCGGGCATGAGCGGCCCGGTCGGCGGCCTGTTCAACACGCTGCAAGGCGAGATGAGCGGCCGCAACGAGTACTCGGTGTTCATCACCGACGCGCAGCGCCGCCGTGTTCTGGAAGGCCTGTTCGATGCCTACTACGCCGCGGATCATCCGGCCGAGGTGGTGTTCGATACCAACCGCATCTGGTGCAGCAAGCTGCGTGTGCTGAGGGAGCTATTCCCCACCGCCAAGGTGATCGCCTGTGTGCGGCACATGCCATGGATCATCGACAGCATCGAGCAGCTGGTGCGCAAGAACGCGTTCCAGCCCTCCTCGATCTTCAGCTACCAGCCCGGCGGCACCGTGTATTCGCGTGCCGAAGGCCTCGCCAATGGCGATGGCATGGTCGGCTTCGCCTACAACGCACTGAAAGAGGCGTACTACGGCGAGGACAGCGCGAACCTGCTGTTGCTGCAGTACGAGACACTGACCAGCGATCCGGCCAAAGCGATGAGAGCGATCTACGACTTCATCGGCGAACCGGCCTTTGCCCACGACTTCGACAACGTCAGCTATGACGCCAACGAGTTTGACCTGCGTGCCGGCACGCCCGGTCTGCACACCGTGCGGAAAAAGATTGAAGCGAGCGAGCGCCGCACCATCCTGCCGCCGGACGTATTCCGCCGCTTCGAGAACGACGCCTTCTGGCGCGATCCCAACCTCAATCTGCGTGGAGTGCGCGTGGTCTGAACTGACCCCACGGGCGAGACACGCCCGAGATCTGCTTCCACCAAGCCTATTTCTTTTGCTCCGGGCAGGCGTCGCCTGCCACGCATCATTAAAACCTATCAAAAACCTATCAGCGAATTGATTCGCGAACCTTCAAGGGACTTCACCAATGAACCGTATCTACCGCATCGTCTTCAACCGCACGCTCGGCGTGCCGCAAGTAGTTTCCGAGCTGGCCAGCGCGCCGGGTGGCGCGGCCATCGGCGCCGTGGACGCGCTGCCCAAGATGGGGCTGAAGTCGCGCATGCTGGCAGCCGCGGTGGGCCTGGCTCTGGCCGCGGTCGCGTTGCCGACGTGGGCGCAGAGCTGCGCGCAGACCTCGGGCACGATCACGGCATCGTGCACGGGTTCAACCGGTTCCAACGGAGGTAGCGCCGGTTTGGGGGCAGGCGGAACACCGACTGCTGCTGGAAGCGGCACGGGCGGTGGTGCGCCAACTGCAGGCGCAGGCGGAGCTTTCGGTGGTAATGGCGGTACTGGAGCCGGCACTTATAGCGGTGGCGGTGGTGGCGGCGGGGTTTATGGTGGTGGCGGTGGTGGCGGCGGTGGCGGCGCCGGTGGTAGCGGCGGCAATCCAGGCATCGTGGCTACGGGCAGCCTAACCATTGTTAGCGGGGTCACGGTAACTGGCGGTGCCGGTGGCAATGGCGCTGACTATGGCGGCGGTCAAGGTAGCGGAAATGCATGGATCAATGGCGGCGGCGGTGGCGGCGGTGCAGCGGGTGTGAGTTTCGGCATCAGCAATGCCTCTTTGGTCAACGGCGGAAGTATTTCCGGCGGCAGGGGCGGCGACGGCGCCTACAGCGTCTATACCGGCGGCGGTGGCGGCGGTGGCATAGGGCTTGCTCTTGGGGGTGCCGGTAATCAGGTGTCCAACAGCGGCAGCATTGCGGGTGGCGCGGGCGGCAATGCCGGACCGATTTATCCCTTGGGGCAGGGCTGGAACAGCGTACAGGGTCAAGGTGGAGATGGTGGAGCAGGCATCGGCGTCACCGGAGACGGCAACCTCATAAGCAATACCGGCAGCATTGCAGGCGGCGCGGGTGGCACCGGTTCGGTATCTGGTGTCGGCGGCGTCGGCGTCGGCATCTCAGGCAACAACAATACGCTGGTCACCAGCGGCAGCATCAGCGGTGGCTTCGCCAATGGTGGCAGCGGTGCGCAAGCCGATGCCATCCTGTTCAGTGGCATCAACAACACTTTGGATTTGCAGACCGGCTCCAGTATCAACGGCGCGATCGAACTCGCCTCCGGCGGCACCGCCACAATCGCAGCTCAAGACAGCAATCTGGGCTTGAACAACGCCATAGAGCTCGACAGCAGTACATCCGCACTTACCGTCGACACCAGCACGGACAATCTCACTGTGTCCGGCGTGATTTCCGGTGCGGGTTCATTGGCCCAGAGTGGTAACGGCGTACTTACTCTCACTGGCGCCAATACTTACGCTGGTGGCACCACCATCGACAACGGCACGCTATCGGTCTTCTCCGACGACAACCTCGGAGACGCCAGCGGCAGCCTTACGTTCAACGGAGGCACGCTGCAATTCGGCAGCAGCTTCAATCTCGCCAGCACGCGTGAGATCACGCTCAATGCCGGCGGCGGAACCATCGACACCAACAGCTATGCCACGACGATCTCGCAGGCGATGACCGGTAGCGGCGGCCTCACCGTGACAGACAGCGCGGGCAGTGGCACGTTGACACTGACCGGTGCCAACACCTACACCGGCAGCACCACCATCAACACCGGTGGCACGCTGGCACTGTCCGGCACGGGCAGCATCGCCAGTTCCAGCGATGTCACCGCAAATGGCACGTTCGATATCAGCAACACGACCACCGGCGCATCCATCGTGTCGCTGGATGGCAGCGGCAATGTCAACCTGGGTACACAGTCGTTGTCACTGACTAACGCCAGCGGTGCCTTCAGTGGCGTCATCAGCGGGAGCGGAAGTCTCAACGTGGCAGGTCCCATTGAAATCCTCTTGGGCGAAAACACCTATACCGGCGGTACGACGGTCGGCAGCGGCACTGATCTGCTCATCGGTGACCAGGGGACGACCGGTTCCATTGTCGGTAACGTGACCAACAACGGTTATCTGCTTTTCGATCGCAGCGATGCCATCACGTACGCTGGCGTGGTCAGTGGTACCGGCGGGCTCTATCAGTACTCCGCCACAGGTACCCTCACGTTGACGGGTGCCAGCACGTTTACCGGAAATGCCGCGATCTTCGGCGGCACATTGGCACTGAGCGGCAACGGTAGCGTTGCGGACGCATACAACGTCATTGACTACGGCACATTCGATATCAGCAACACGACCAACGGCGCATCGATTACCTCGCTGAACGGTAACAGCAGTGGCAACGTCAATCTCGGTGCACAGACATTGACGTTGACCAACGCATTCGATGAGTTTGACGGCATCATTGCAGGCAGCGGCGGCCTCACTGTAGCGGCGGGCAACGAAACGTTGACCGGCACGAATACTTACACGGGCGACACGACGATCAGTGGCGGCACGCTGGCGATCACCAGTGGTGGTAGCGTGGCCAGCACCGCGAATGTCATCGACAACGGCGCTTTGATCGTGGACGGCGTTGGTTCGAGCATCACCGCGACTGGCGGCGGTACGCCGTTCCAGGTCGGTAGCAACAACGGCACCGGCAACGGCAGCCTGACGGTGAGCAATGGTGCATCAGTCACCAGCGACGGCGAACTCAATATCGGCCAGAACGCGGGCGATACCGGCACGGTGACCGTCACCAGCGGTGCGCAGGTGGTGGCGGCCGCTAGCATCAATGTCGGCAAGTACGGCAGCGGTATGTTGACGGTCTCCGATGGCGGTTCGGTCAACAGCAGCTTCCTCTCAATCGCCGACCAGGCAGGTTCGACCGGCACGGTGACCGTGACGGATGCAGGCTCATCGGTAACGGTTGAACCAGGCGGCCAGATCGTGGTCGGCAACCATGGCGGCAACGGCACGCTGACCATCGCCGACGGCGCTTCGGTGACCGGCGACAGCGTGTCGATTGCGGCGGATGCAGGCTCGATCGGTGTGCTGAACATCGGTGCGGCCGCAGGCAGTGCCGCGACGGCCGCGGGCACGCTGAATACGAGTACCGTCACGTTTGGCGCGGGCACCGGCTCCCTGGTGTTCAACCACACCGATACCGGCTACACCTTCGATCCGACGATCAGCGGTAATGGTACCGTCGATGTGCTGGCCGGCACGACAATACTTACCGCAGACAACACCTACAGCGGTGCGACCACGATCAGCGGCGGTACGCTGGCGTTGAGTGGCAATGGCAGCATCGCCGATTCCAGTGTCGTCACGGCCAATGGCGTTTTCGATATCAGCGGCACGACCAACGGCGCATCCATCACGTCGTTGAACGGCAACGGCAACGTCATGCTGGGTACGCAGTCATTGTCCCTGACCAATGCCAACGATACGTTCAACGGTGTGATCGCGGGTAGTGGAGGGTTGGTTGTTGCGGCTGGTCAGGAGGTGCTTGACGGCGTCAACACCTACCTCGGTGCGACGACCGTCCAGGGCGGCACGCTGCTGATCGGTGACAGCGCCAATCCAGGTGCGTCGATTGCCGGTGATGCCAGTGTCGAAAGTGGAGCCACGCTGGGTGGCTTCGGATCGATAGGCGGCAGCGTGGATGTCGCCAGCGGCGCACATCTTGCGCCGGGCGTTGCCGGCAGCATCGGCACGCTGACGGTTAACGGCAACCTGACAGTGGCGCAGGGCGGCATCCTCGATTACGAGTTCGGCGCTCCGGGTGCGGATTTTGGCACGGCTGGCACCGGCGACCTGGTCACTGTCGGCGGCAACCTGACGCTCAATGGCGCAACGCTCAACGTCAATGCCGATCCTGACTTCGGCCCGGGTCTGTACCGACTGTTCAACTACAGCGGTACGCTGACCGAAACCAACGGCGGCATCTCATTCGGTACTGTTCCAACTGGCGACACGCTGTCGATCCAGACGCTGACGACGGACAAACAGATCAATCTGGTCAACACCGGTGGCGAAACACTCAACATCTGGAACGGCAACGGCCTGGCGTCGCCCACGCAGATGGGCGGCGGTACGGGGACGTGGTCGGTAACCTCGTCAAACTGGACCGACATCAATGGCGACGTGTCGGCGGCGATGAGCCCGCAGCCGGGCATCGCGATCTTCGGCGGCGCCGCAGGCACGGTTACCGTAGACGACAGCGCTGGTGCGGTATCCGCTACCGGCTTGCAGTTCATGACCGATGGCTACGTCATGAACGGCGATGCGTTGACGCTGGTCGCCGATGCCAAGGGCAACGCACCGGTCATAAACGTTGGTGATGGCACCACGGCTAGCGCCAGCGATGTCGCCACGATCGACAATGTGTTGCAGGGCACTGACGGCCTGGTCAAGAACGACTACGGCACGCTGATTCTCAACGGTGCGTCCACCATCAGCGGCGCGTCGGCCGTCGAAACGGGCGAGCTGGACCTGGACGGCAATGGCAGCAGCTTCATCGGTGGATTCACTCTGTCTACCGGCACCACGTTGGCGGTTGGCGGCGCAGGTGTCAGCGTCATCGGCATGGGCGGCGCGCACGGCAGCAATGGTGGCAGTTACAAATACGGCCCTGGCGGGAATGGTTCCGCGGGCAGCGTCGGTGGCGTAGCCGTCAACGGTGCCGGTTTCACCTTCAATAACAACGGAGTCATCGCCGGCGGCGCGGGTGGTGCTGGTGGTGTCGGTGGCTATGGCGGTTTTCTCAGCGGCAGTCAGAGTGGTGGTGCCGGTGGTGCGGGCGCCTATGCGGGTGCAGCCGTGAGTGGCAGCGGTTTTAGCCTGGTCAATACGGGCCAGATCAGTGGCGGTCAGGGTGGTGCTGGCGGCTACGGCGGCCATGGGTCCCTCGGCAAATACAGCAGCACGAATAATCCTGGCGGCGCAGCGGGTGCCGCCGGTGCCGGCGGTGGTGGCGCCAGCGGCATATACGGGACGGGCTTCACGCTGACCAACAACGGTAGCGTCGCCGGTGGCGCCGGTGGCGTCGGCGGTGCGGGTGGCAGCAGTGGCCACGGTGGTGATGATTCCTCGGGCAACGGTGGCGACGCTCCTTCCGCCACAACGGGCGGTAATGGCGGCAACGGTGGCAGTGGCATCGCCGGCACGAGCTTCACGACGAACAATGTGGCCACGATTACAGGCGGCGCAGGCGGCAACGGTGGCAACGGCGGTGCTGGTGGCTATGGCGGCGCCTCCTTTTCCACCAATGGTTCCAATACGGGTGGCGCAGGCGGCAACGGTGGCAACGGCGGCAACGGCGGCGACGGCGGTGCGGGCGTGTCGGGAACGAGCTTCACGCTGACCAATAGCGGCAGTATTCAAGGTGGCGTCGGTGGCAACGGTGGCAACGGTGGTATCGGTGGCGCCGGTGGCTATTCCAGGAATGGGCAGACTGGTTCGTCCGGCGCCAACGGTCAGGCCGGCAACGGTGGCCAAGGCGGCGCTGGTGTCAGTGGCGCTGGCTTCCAGCTGAACAATACGAGCAGCATCTCGGGCGGCAATGGTGGTACGGGTTATGCCGCGGGTGCCGGCGGTGTCGGTGTCGGGTCGACAGGTGGTTCCACTGTGATCAACAGCGGCACGATCGCTGGTGGCATCAGCGGTGACGGCGCGACGCAAGCGGACGCAGTGGATTTCAGCGGTGGCGGCAATACGCTGGAGATCGATGCGGGCTACGCCTTCACCGGCAACGTAGTGAGCAGCAGCGGCACCACAAACGGCGGCGATACGCTCGCTCTGGGCGGCACGACCAATGACAGCTTTGATGTGGATCAGCTGGGTGCTGCCGGCAGCAGCGTGCAGTACCAGGGTTTTGCCAACTACCTGAAATCGGGTACTAGCACCTGGACGCTGACGGGCACCGGCAACGCCAGCGAAGCGTGGACGATTACCGATGGCACGCTGGCAGCCAATACCGGCAGCCTGGTCGGCAACGTGACGTTTGCGCCAGTGACCGGGAGTTCGGCCAGCGTGGACTTCGACCAGACCATCGATGGCACGTATGCCGGCGTGATCTCCGGTGACGGTTCGCTGAGCAAGACCGGCGGCGCGGCACTCATCGTCACGGGCGACAACACTTATACCGGAGGCACCACGATCAGCGCGGGCACCTTGCAGATTGGCAACGGCGGCACGAGCGGTGCGGTCGCCGGTCACATTCTCGACAATGCTGCACTCGTGTTCGATCGTTCGGACACGTTGATCAACAGCGGTGCCATCAGCGGCAGCGGCAGCCTGACGCAGTCGGGCACCGGCACGCTGGCGCTGACCGGCAGCAATACCTATAGCGGTGGCACCACGATCAGCGCCGGTACGCTGCAGATTGGCAACGGTGGCACGACCGGTTCGGTGGCAGGCGCCATCGTCGACAATGGTGTGTTGGCGTTCGATCGTAGCGACGCGGTGAGTTTCGGTAACATCGTCTCCGGCAGCGGCAGTCTGCTCAAGATCGGCGCGAACAGCCTGACTCTCAGCGGCATCAATAGCTACACGGGCGGCACCTCGCTCAATGCCGGCACCCTGGTGCTCGGCAATGCCTCGGCGATCAGCAGCGGCACGCTGGCCATGGCTGAAGGCACCACGCTGGACTTCACCAGTGGCTTCACGCTGGCCAACGCGATCACGTTGAGCGGAGATCCCACCATCAATGTGAGCACGGGCTTGACGACCACGTTGGCGGGTAGCATCAGCGACGGCACGCAGGCCGGCGATTTGGTGAAGACCGGCGCCGGCAGTTTGGTCCTGACCGGTACCGACACCTATACCGGTAGTACGGAAGTGGCCGCCGGGATTCTGAATGTTCAGGGCAGCCTTGCCAGTAGTGTCAGCGTCGATAACGGCGCTACGCTGGTCGGTACGGGCAGCATGGGTGGCATGACGATTGCCAGCGGCGCCACGGTGTCGCCGGGTGGCAATGGCGTCATCGGCACACTGACGGTAAACGGCAACGCGAATCTGGCGGCGGGTTCGACGTATTACCTCGATGCGACCGACACCGGCAGCAGCGACCTGATCCATGCGAGCGGTACGGCCACACTTGGCGGCGGTTCGGTCGTCTCGATGGAGGCGGGCAGCAACTGGAATACGTCGATCAAGTACACGATCCTCACCGCCGACAGCGGCGTCAGTGGCACCTTCGGTAGTGCGACGTCGAACTTCGCGTTCCTGACGCCGACGCTGAGCTACGACGCTGACGATGCATATCTGACGCTGGTGCGAAACAGCACCGCGTTCCCGGCAGTCGGCGTGACACCGAACGAGATCAACACGGGTGCGGGTGTCGAGGCGCTGGGATCGGGCAATGCGATCTATAACGCCGTGCTGCCGTTGTCAGCCGATGCGGCGCGAGGCGCGTTCAACGAACTGGCAGGCGACAGCCTCGCCAGTACGCGCACCGCGATCATCGACGACAGTCACTATGTGCGTGATGCCATCAGCGACCACCTGCAAGGTATGCAGGGTGCGAACGCGATCGGTCAGCAGGCCGATGCGCAAGGCAGCGTGTGGGCCAGTACCTGGGGCCATGGCGGTAACCACGACAGCGACGGCAATGCGTCAAGCCAGAGCAGCAACGGCAGCGGCCTGCTGGTGGGTACCGATAAAACCCTGGGCGCGTGGCGTGTGGGCGCGGTCGCCGGTGCAGGTGAGCTGTCCAACAGCAGCACCGAGAACAACGCGGCCGATGCGCACAGCACCAGCACGGTGCTGGGTCTGTACACCGGTGTGGATCTGGGTGCGTGGCAGTTCCAGGGCGGTGCGGCACACAGCTGGTATGAGACCAGCAGCCGTCGCTACTTCGACGTACCGGGCCTTGGCAGCCTCGCCGCGGCCAAGTACGACACCGGCGTTACGCAAGCGTATGTCGACGGCGGCTACAAGTTCACCTTTGCCACCAGCAGCCTGACCCCGTTTGCCACCTTGGCACGCGTGTGGATTCATCAGGCTGCCATCAGCGAAGGCGGCATCGCCGGGCTGGATGTGCAGGCCAACGGCAGCAGCGTGAATTACGGCACGGTGGGTCTGCGTGCGGCGTGGGCACCGAATGCCTGGACGCAGTGGTTTGCGAGCGTGGGTTACCAGCACGCCTGGGGTGACCTGGCCTCGGTCGATCAGCAGCGTTTTGCCAACGGCGGCACGGGCAACTTCTCGGTCGCCGGTCTGCCGGTGGCGGCGAATGCCGAGGTTGCTGACATCGGCATACGTTTCCCACTGGGCAAGAACGTCACGTTCGACGCGAGCTACCACGGCCAGTTCGCCAGCCAGACCAAGGATCAGGGTGCACGGATGGTGCTGAACGTCAGTTTCTGATGCTGACCACCCTGCTCCACGTTTGTCGGAGCAGGGTGCAGGACCGCACTTGTGAATCACAAGCATACGTACGCAAGGAAGCTGGTCATCGGCGGCGTGCCTCAGGGTCGGTGTCTTCTCTGAAGGTGGGAAGACACCGGTGTGGAATATGTTCGTGAAGGACTGGTGGCACCAACAGTAGTTTCCAGAGCGCCCGGTGGGCGCTCTTTTTTGTTCGTCGTCGGTGCTGGCCTCGTGCTTGTCGGCTCGTATGCCTCTCTGCATCGGCAGGTAATCAGCCGGTTTGCTGGGCGAGCCGCGTCTCCACTTCACGCAAGCTGGGCATGCCGCCCTGTGCACCGAGTTTGCTGACCGATAGTGCCGCAGCGGCGCAGGCCTGGCGCACGGCGATGGCCAAGCCTTCGTGCAGGAACACGGCGAGAGCGGCGTTGAAAGTGTCGCCGGCGCCGGTGCTGTCAACCACATCGACCTGAAAACCGGATTGGTGTATCGGTTCGCCCTGCTCGCGATACCACGCGCCTTCGGCGCCGCGGGTGAGCACGACGGGACACGGTGCGCGTTGCATCAGCGTGCGGAAGTCCTCAGTGGGGTCCGCGCCGAGAAGGATCGCCAGTTCATGCTGGTTCGGCGTGACATAGCGGGCGAGCTGCAACCACTCGGTGGGCAGCTTCTGCGCGGGCGCGGGGTTGAGGATCACCGGCACGCCCAGTCGATGACCGAGGCGCAAGGTGGCTTCCACGGTCTCCAACGGGATCTCCATCTGTACCAGCACGGCGTCGGCGCGCGCGATCAGTGCGTGCGCCTGTTCGACTTGCGCCGGCGTCACGCGCGCGTTTGCTGCGGGCACCACAATGATCAGGTTCTCGCCGTCGGCGACGGTGATCGAGGCGGTGCCGCTGGCGCAATCGTCGAGCTGGACGGTGTGGCTGAGATCAATGCTTTCCGCGGCCAGACCCCGGCGCAGTTGCTGGCCGAACGCGTCGTTGCCAGTGGCACCGACCAGCGCCACCTCGGCGCCCAGCCGCGCCGCGGCCACAGCCTGGTTCGCGCCCTTGCCGCCGGGGACGGTGAGAAAACGTTCGCCGAGGATGGTTTCACCAGGACCCACAAAGCGTGGTGCCTGGGTGACCAGATCCATGTTGATGCTGCCGACGACAACGATACGGGTCATGACACCCCTGGCCGATCTTTCGAGAAAGGGGTCGAGCATAAGCGATTGCGTCGCGCAGTAAAGGCGAAGGGCCGACAACGAGCCGGCCCTTCGGCAAAGATGTGTGCAGCAGTGCCTTACTGTTTGTCGGAATCGTCGTCGCTCGAACTCTTCTTGTCCTGACGGTGCTGCATGGCCTGCTGCTGCATCTGCTGGTATTGCTGCTTCTGGCTGTCGGTGAGCACGGCCTGCAGCTGGGTGTTGCTGTCCTGCATGAGCGCGCGCATCTTCGCGCGGCGATCGCCGGGGGCCAGCGTGGTATCCGCGCGCAGTTGCTGCATCTGCTGCATCCGGCTCTGCAGGATCGGCTCGATCTTGGCAGCCTGTTCCGGCGTCAGCTGGAGCTTGCGGCTGAGCCGCGCCGTCTGGCGCTGCGGATCAGGCGCCTGATGTGCGTGCTTGGTGGTGCTCGAGTCGCTGGAAGTTGCCGTGTCCTGGACGGCTTGGGCAACAGCGATGCCGGTGCCGGCAATAGCCAGGGCGAAACCGAGCAAGGCAAGGCGAAGAACAGGTTTCATCGCGATATCTCCGGAAAGAGTGGACAGCATGGCTATGAACGCGAGATCTAACGCGTGCGTTGACGCGAGCCGCGGGATTTCTTCGCCAGGCCCTGCCATTGCCTGGTCGTACGCTTGAATCAGAGATTGCCGCCCCGATCCTTTAACGATTCCGCCTATTCCAGGAGATAGCGATGATCGAACTGCATTACTGGCCTACACCCAACGGCCACAAGATCAGCATGTTCCTCGAGGAAGCCAGCCTGCCCTACGAGATCAAGCCGGTGAACATCGGCAAGGGAGACCAGTTCAAGCCCGAGTATCTGAAGATTTCGCCGAACAACAAGATGCCGGCGATCGTCGATACCGATCCGTCGGGTGGTGGCGAGCCGCTGAGCGTTTTCGAGTCCGGTGCGATCCTGCAGTACCTGGCGGAGAAGACCGGCAGGTTCATGCCTGCTTCCGCGCGCGAGCGCTACGTGGTTCTGGAATGGCTGTTCTGGCAGGTGGGTGGGCTCGGTCCGATGCTGGGCCAGAACCACCATTTCAATCGCTATGCGCCGGAGAAGATCCCGTATGCGATCGACCGCTATGTCAACGAGACGCGCCGCTTGTACGGCGTACTGGATAGACGTCTGGACGGCCGTGCCTTCATCGCCGGCAAGGACTACACGATTGCCGACATGGCGGCCTATCCGTGGATCGTGCCGTACGAGGCACAAGGCATGACGCTGGAGGAATTTCCCCACCTCAAGCGCTGGTTCGAAGACATTCGCGCACGTCCGGCGACGCAGCGTGCCTATGCTTTGGGCGAGACGATCAAGGAACAGACCGACCTTCGTACCGACGAAGAGGCACGCAAGATCCTGTTCGGACAGAAATAGGCAGAACCACGGATGGCGCTGGAAACCAGCGCCATGGATCACTCGATGCGAGTGACCGATTCCTGGCTGCCTGGTGCCAGCAGTTCCGGTGCCGGTCCGGCCACGGCCAGCAGGGACTGCGCGTAGCTGTCCTCGATGCTGACGGTGGAAACCTCGTCCCAGCCGAAGAACGAAACCTCGCGCATCCATTCCGCATCGGGGCTGAGTTCCTGCATGTAGAAACCATCGTCGTCGACACTGGCCAGACGGCCGATGTAGCAGACCTCGGCTTCATCCTCGCTGTCCACATGCACGCCGATCACCGGGGCCTGCGCACCGGCGGCCTGAATGACTTCACGGATGTTGTCCAGTGGGAATCCACGCGGCGGCCGCGGCAGGATGTGCTTCAGCGCCAGCGCCTTCTCGAAGAACACATGGTGCTTGTCTGGCGACTCCAGCTCGGAAATGTCGCGATGGCGCATCACGTACATGCCGTCGTAGGTGATGCCGTCGCCGACGACCCAGAGCAGGAAGAATTCGCGTCCGACGCCGCCTACGTAACCACAGAAGCTGCCGTGTTCGAGGTCTTCGCGCCACAGCCGCACCAAGGTCTGGGTCTGCTGCGCTTCACGCAGCTGGGCGCGCTGGCCGGTGCTTTTCAGTTCAATAATGTTGCTCACGAGCGCATTTTAACAGATTGGGGTGACCGGCTTGTTAGAGCTTCATGAGGTTAGAGAATGTAGCGGCTGAGATCTTCGTTCTGAACGAGGCTGCCAAGGCTTTTGTCTACATGTTCGGCGTCGATCTTGTAGTTTTCGCCGGACTTGTCCGCGGCCTCGTAGGAGATTTTCTCCAGCAGGCGCTCCATCACGGTATGCAGCCGGCGGGCACCGATGTTCTCGGTGCGCTCGTTCACCTGGAATGCCACCTCGGCCAGCCGGTCGATGCCGCTGTCGACAAACTCCAGCCCCACGCCTTCGGTGGCGAGCAACGCCGTGTACTGCTTGGTCAGCGCGTTGTGCGGTTCGCGCAGGATGCGCTTGAAGTCGTCCACGCTGAGCGCGGACAGCTCGACGCGGATCGGCAGGCGACCCTGCAGTTCCGGGATCAGGTCGGACGGCTTGGCCAGCGAGAACGCGCCTGAGGCGATGAACAGCATGTGGTCGGTCTTGATCGGGCCGTACTTGGTCGACACGGTGGAGCCTTCGACCAGCGGCAGCAGGTCGCGCTGCACGCCCTCACGGCTGACTCCGGCGTGGCCGTGGTCGCCGCGTTGCGCCACCTTGTCGATCTCGTCGATGAAGACGATGCCGTTCTGCTCGGCCGCTTCCATCGCCTGCGCGCGGATCTCGTCGTCGTTGAGCAGCTTGCCGGCTTCCTCGTCGATCAGCATCGGCCGCGCCAACTTGATCGCCAATTTCCGTTGCTGCGTCTTGGCACCACCGATGTTCTGGAACATCTGGCGCAACTGCGCGCCCATCTCTTCCATGCCGGGCGGGGACATGATCTCCACACCCATGTTCATGGCGAAATCCAGCTCGATCTCGCGCTCATCCAGCGCGCCTTCGCGTAGCTGCTTGCGCAGTTTCTGGCGGGTATCGCTGTCGATCGCCGGTGCCGGCGCGTCGTGGCTCCAGTCGGTGGGCGCGCTCTGCCGGCGCGGCAGCAAGGCATCGAGGATGCGATCCTCGGCGCGATCCTCGGCCAGTGTGCGCACGCGCTTGACCGCGTGCTCGCGGGTCAGCTTGTAGGCCACGTCGGCGAGGTCACGGATGATGGATTCGACATCCTTGCCGACGTAGCCGACCTCGGTGAACTTGGTCGCCTCCACTTTCACGAACGGCGCATTCGCCAGCGTGGCCAGGCGTCGCGCGATCTCGGTCTTGCCCACGCCGGTGGGGCCGATCATCAGGATGTTCTTCGGCGTCACTTCCTCGCGCATGCCCGGCTCCAGTTGCATGCGCCGCCAGCGGCTGCGCAGTGCCACCGCCACGGCGCGCTTGGCGTCGTGCTGGCCGATGATGTAGCGATCGAGTTCGTTGACGATTTCGCGGGGAGTCAATTCGGACATGGGCTTTGCCGGGAATGGGGAGTCGGGAAACGGGAATCGGAAAGGCATGGGGTTATCGGGCTGGCTTCTGGCCATTCCCGATTCCCCATTCCCGATTCACAGCTCTTCGATCGACACGTTGTGGTTGGTGTAGATGCAGATGTCGCCGGCGATCTTCAGCGCCTTCTCGACGATGGTTCGCGCATCCAGCTCGGTATTTTCCAGCAGTGCCATCGCAGCCGACTGCGCGAAAGGGCCGCCGGAGCCAATCGCGATCAGGCCGTGTTCGGGTTCGACCACGTCGCCGTTGCCGGAGATCAGCAGCGACGTCTCCTTGTCGGCCACGGCGAGCATCGCCTCGAGCCGGCCGAAGCGACGGTCGGTGCGCCATTCCTTGGCCATTTCCACCGCGGCACGAGTGAGGTTGTTGTTGTGTTTCTCGAGCTTATGTTCGAAAAGTTCGAACAGGGTGAACGCATCGGCGGTGGCGCCGGCGAATCCGGCCACGACGTCACCGTTCTTGCCGAGCCGGCGCACTTTGCGCGCGTTGCCCTTCATCACCGTATTGCCGAGCGTGACCTGACCATCACTGCCGATCACGACGCGACCCTCGCGGCGCACGCAGACGATGGTGGTGGCGTGGAAAGATTCCATGGTGGGGACTTGCTCCGGGGAGGAGCTGACTAGATATGGATCGACCCCGCCGATTGCAAGCAATCGGCGGCCGCTTCAGTCCGACAGGGCACGTATGAACGAGTCGGCGGCGGCGGCCACCTCGGCCGGCGTGCGGTCGGCCACGCACAGGGCTTCGTCACGCGGGCCACGGGGCCGATAACGGATCAGGTTGTTGCGCGTGAAAAATCCCAGCGTGGGCACGCCGGCGGCGCAGGCCAGGTGCATCACGCCGCAGTCGGCGCTGATGTAGCCATCGCACTGTGCAAGCACCGCCGCCATCCGGCGCACGTTGCTGGAATAGAACGCAGGAAAGCGCAGCTGCAGCTGCGATTGGCCGTGGGCGGGGAGCATCTCGATGAAGCGCAGTTGCGGATGGGTCGCCGCCAGTGCATCGACGAGGGCCAGCCACCAGTCGCCGGAAAGGCGCTTGTTGCCGGTGGCATTCGGGAACAGCGCGATCACCTTGCGATCGCCGTCTGGCGCGTGACCGAGCAGGTCGGCCAGCAGCGCGCGGCCACACGCCTGCTCTTCCGCGCGCAGCTGGATGCGCAGCAGTGGCCACGCGTCGGCGTTATCCGTGAAAGAAAGTCCCATAGCGCAACGCAACGCGTACACACCGTCCAGCGAAAAATGTTCCGGTGCTTTCGCCAGGGCCGCCTGCCAGGCGATACCACCATCGCGCAGCTCACGCTTGCTATCGGGCAGGCCGAGCAGATAGCGGGCACCACTGAGGAAAAGCAGCAGCCGGCCCGAGCGTGAACCGCGTGTGCTGTCGATGGCCAGGTCGTAACGGTTCCGCCGCAGGCGCAGCAAGGTGAGCAGCAGGTGCAGCGGATGGTGGCCCGGCCGTCGGGTCAGCTGATGGATGTGGCGAACCTGGCGAAATCCGGCAAACACGTCATCGGCAGCCTCGCAGCCGGTGACCAGGTCGATCTCGGCACCGGGATAGCGCCGCTCCAGCTCGGTCAGCAGCGGGGTCAACAGCAGCGTATTGCCAAGCCGATGGTTGGGACGCAGCAGCAGGATGCGGAAGATGTCGCGTGGTGGCAGCTCACCAATGCCCACCAGATGCCGATGCGGCGGCCGCACGCCGTGATCAATCACAGCGGGAGCTGTGACGGAAAGTGGTATTTCCGAACGGGTCACGGGGCTGGTGCCTAGATGAAATGTCGTGGAGAGATTGTGACGGAAAAAATCTTTCCGGAGGCTTATTACAGCTCGGCCGACGCTCGCCTGTTCAGTGAACGGTGCGATTTCGCAGTTACTTGCGCCGCGCTCGCGGATGCGCGGCATCGTAGACCTTGGCCAGGTGCTGGAAGTCCAGATGCGTGTAGATCTGCGTAGTGGCGATGTCCGCGTGGCCGAGCAGTTCCTGCACCGCGCGCAAGTCGCCGGAGGATTCCAGCATGTGGCTGGCGAAGGTATGTCGCAGCAGATGCGGATGGATGTGCTTGGGCAGATTTTGCTGCAGCGCCAGCTTGTTCATGCGCAGCTGCACGGTGCGCGGGTTGATCGGCGCGCCGCCGCGGCCGCGGAAGACCGGACTCTCTGCCGGCATGCCCTGCTCCGCGCCGAGCGCACGCAGCGCGGCGATCGCATGCCGCCCGACCGGTACGATGCGGGTCTTGCTGCCTTTGCCGAGCACACGTACCTCACCGCCATCGAGATCCAGGTCGATCCAGCGCAGGCCGACCAGTTCGGACAGGCGCAGGCCGCTGGAATAGAACAGTTCCAGCATCGCGCGATCGCGCACGGCCAGTTTGCCACCGCTGTCGGTTTCCACCAGCGCACTGGCTTCGTCGACATCGAGTACCTGCGGCAGTTTGCGGCGGACCTTCGGGCCGCGCACGCCGAGCAGCGGATCGCCGGCCAGCAGTCCTTCGCGGTTGAGCTGGCGGAACAGACTGCGGCAGGACGACAGCAGGCGCTGCAGGCTTTTCGGCGCCAAGCCCTCTTTGGCCGTCTCGGTCTTACGGCGATGCTCGCCGGCGATGAAGTTGCGCATCCGGTTCGCGTCCAGCGCGTCGAACGAGGTCAGTTGCTGCTCTTGCATGAAACGCAGTAGCTTGGCCAAGTCGCGGCGATAGCCGGCGACCGTGTGCGGTGACGCCTGCCGCTCGCCAGCGAGGCGGTCGAGCCAGCGGTCGACCAGTTGCTCAGGCGTCATTGCGGCTCAGGAGACATCCCGCGCGCGCGCCAGGGCGGCGGTGATGGTGGCGGCGATCATCTTCAGGAACAGCGTGCCCATGCCCGGCTGGAAGCGATCCGGATTGTGGCTCCCGATCGCCAGGATGCCGGAGTCACCCAGCTTCATCATTGCGACCGAACGGATCAGCTCGGCATCACGACCGAAAAGCCGGGTGAGCTTCTCGCTGGACAGGCGACCGGAGACCGGTTCGCTGTGCTGCAGGAATTCGGCGAACTCCGGCAATGCGTCGGCACCACCGGGAATCTGCTGCAGCCATTCGGCACGCGGCAACTGCGGTTCGTCGCCGAACAGCAGCAGGCGCACCTGCTCGGTGTGGAAATCCGCGCTCAGCTTGGCGACCACCGTGCGCGCGGTCACCTCCATCGTGTTCGCGCGCAGCAGCGCCACGGTAAGCGCGTGCACGCGCTCCATCAGCTTCTCGTTCTCGGCGGCAATCTCGATCAACTCGGCAAGCCGCCGCTCCAGTTCGGCGTTCTTGTCGCGCAGGCTCTGCAGCTGATACACCGCCAGTGACGACACCGGGCCCTGCTCGCGCGGCATGGTCAGCTTCGCCGCCAGATCGGGGTATTCGCTGAGGAATTCCGGATGACGTTTCAGATAGGCAGCAACCACCCGGGCCTGGGTAGCGTCGTCGAGCAGGGTTGCGGTCATGCGAAGGTGTCCTCGAACCAAGGCGGGGCGTGCGGGAAAAGCGCGCCGTCTGGCTGGAGTGTGCGATGGACGCGGGCGCGCTTCAACCCGCGCGTCAAGTCGTGGGGGTGGGAACCGACCATACGCCCTCGAAGGCGAACGCGGCCGGGCCGGTCATCCACAGGGTGTGGCCGGGACCGGCCCAGTCGATCTGCAGGGTGCCGCCCGGTAGTTCCACCTGCACGCGGTCGCCGACTTCGCGACGCTGGTGCAATACCGCCATGGCGGCGCAGGCACCGGTGCCGCAGGCCCGCGTCCAGCCCGCGCCACGCTCGTGCACACGCAGATGCAGAAGCTGCCGATCCAGCTTCTGCACGAAACCGGCATTGGCGCCTTCGCGAAAGCGTGCATGCCCGGTCAGCGCGGGGCCAAGCCGGGGCATGGCGTGGGTGGGGAGATGGTCCACCACGACCACCGCATGTGGATTGCCCATCGAGACGGCGCCGATCTCCAGCGCCTCACCGTCCATATCCAGTACGTAACGATCGGCCGCCTGCGGTGTGTCGAACGGAATCCGCGACGGATCGAAGATCGGTTCGCCCATGTCCACCGCCACGCGGTCGGCGTCGAGCAAGCGCACGGTCACCGGTCCGGATGGGCTTTCCAGGCGCAGCATGTCGCCGATCGCCACCGCGCCCGCGCGATGCAGCCATGCCGCCACGCAACGCACGCCATTGCCGCACTGGCCTGAGGGCGAGCCATCGGCATTCCAGATGCCGTAGTAGAACGCACAGGACAGATCGCGTGCCGGCTCCACGCTCAGCAGCTGGTCGAAACCCACACCGGTATGGCGGTCGGCCAGCGCACGGATCTGCGTTGCCGCCAGTGGAAAATCACGATAGCGACAGTCCAGCACGACAAAGTCGTTGCCGATGCCGTGCATTTTCGAGAACTGCAGCTGCATGGTGTCAGGACTGTGCGCTGGCAGGCGTCGCGCTGCTGGCTGCCGCGGCTGGCGTTGGCGGTTTCGGTTTCGCTGGCGGTTTCGGCTTGGTCGATACGGCGGCTGGCTTGACCGGCGGCAGGAAGAGCGGACCCTTCTGGCCGCAGCCGACAAGCATGGCAACAACGAGGCAGAGCGGCAGCAGAAAGATTGATCGGCGCATGGCGAGGTTTCCTGTGGACGTTCGCAGTATAGCGACGCCCAATGAACCAGCCGCAGCACCAGGTCATCACCGTTATGATGCACGGTAGACCGCACACCGCGGCGGCGAGGGTGACACGATGGACTGGAGCACGCTGTTGCGCATGCCGATGACGGTGCTATTGGTGCTGGCGACGGTGTTCCTGCTGGTCACCCTGGTACAGCTCGTGGTGCTGCGCCGGCACCTGCACAACGGTCGCCGGCTCGCCGCCAGCTGGCGCGCGTTGCTGTGCCTGATCTGCTTCGCACTCACCCTGCTGCTGGCCGGCACCGGCGTCGCGCTGCGTGGCTACCGGCTGCTCAGCGAAGAAACCCCGGTGGTCGACATCGACGCGCACATCCTGTCGCCGCAGCGTTGGGCACTCACCTTGAGCTGGCCCGACGGCAGCACGCGGCAGGAGCAACTTTACGGGGATGACTGGCGCGTCGAAGCCGTGGTGCTGAAATGGAAACTGCCGGCGTTGCTGGCCGGGTTGCCGCCGCTGTACCGACTCGACCGGCTATCCGGTCGCTACGACGACCCTGCACAGGAAGCCAGTGCGCCGCGGACCGTGATCAGCCTCGGCGAAAACGGCAGCTTCGACCTGCTCAACCTGAAGAAGCAGTACGCGCAATGGTTGCCGGAAGTCGACACCGTCTACGGCAGTGGCGCGTTCCTGCCGCTGGTTGACCAGGGCCATTACAGCATCAGCCTGATGCGCACCGGTGCGCTGGTGGCGCGACCCGACGATGCCACCGCGCAGCGGATAGGCTCGCCACTCGGCGGCTGAGCGGGGAGCTGGCAGGCGATGCCGCTGATACCCACTTGCAGTTAAATCGCAGGAACTTGAGCCCGCGCAACGTCACAGCACACTGCTAGATTTGCGCGGCAGCCTGCCCGGCGACAATGGGGTGCCGGAGAGATTTCGCTGCGGGTTCATCGAGCCAAACCCAACCAGGAGAGAAACATGAAGCGTACGCAGTCATTCGCACTGATCGCAGGTCTTGCACTGGCCACCTCCGCGGTGTTTGCCGCACCACCCGTGCGGGATGTCAGTGCGAAGCGCCATCCGAACATCGCCGCGGCGCAGCGACTGACCGACCAGGCGTTCAAGCGCATTACCGATGCGCAGCAAGCCAACGAGTGGGATATGGACGGGCATGCGGCGAAGGCCAAGGATCTGCTCGATCAGGCCAGCCGTGAACTCAAGCAGGCGGCGGAGGCAGCGAACCACAACTGAGTGACTTTGGGTCGCCTTCGCTGAGGTGACCCGAGCCGTGCCGTTGCGTGCGATCGATCCCGTCTGTTTCAGGCGGGATCGATCGTTTCAGCGATCCGCGGGACTGCTGGCGGAACTCGTCTTGACCGCATCAACGCCTGGCGGCAGCGACGCCGGGTTTCCTACCTGATAACCGCCGCCGAGTGACTGGATCAGCTGCACGGAGAGATCCATCTGCTGACTGTCCAGTGCGGCCATGCGCTGCTGCGCGGCCAGCAGCTGCTCGCGGGCGATCAGCGTCTCCAGCGAACTGCCGAGGCCGCCCTTGTAGAGTTTCAACGTATCGTCCCAGGCTTGCTGTGCGTCCTGTTGCGCACGTTGCTCGGCGGCGATCTGGGTCCGCATCGACTTCAGCGCGGAGTAGTGGTCCGCAACTTCGTTGACCGCGCGAACCAGGGTCGCGTTGTATTGCGCCACCAAGCCGTCGTAACTGGCATCGGTCGCCACCAGATTGGCCCGTCGTCGGCCCCCATCGAAGATCGGCAGGCTCAGCGCGGGGATAACGCCAAAGGTGCGTGCGGGTAGCGCGAACAGGCTGGTGTTGTCACCCACCTCGACGAAGCCGGCCATCGCGCTGAGGCTGATGTTCGGCAGGAACTCGGTCTTCGCCGCCTTGATGTCCTTGGCCGAAGCTTCGACGCGCCAGCGCGCGGCCACCAGATCGGGACGACGGCCGATCAGGTCCACCGGCAAATTGTCCGGCAACGCGAGTTCGGCTGGTTTCAGCAGGCGTGGCCGCGCAATCTGCAGGCCGCGGTCGGGACCCTGGCCGAGCAGCACCGCCAGGCTGCTGCGGACGGCATCGATCGCCCGCTCGACCTGGGCTTGCTGCTGCTGCGCGCTGGCCACCGCGAAGTCGGCCTGATGCAGTTGCTGCGGCGTAGCCAGGCCCGCGCTCACATAGCGGCGGGTCAGTTCAAGCACCTTGCCGGTACGCTGCAGTTCCGCCGCGGCCACATCCTGCTGGGCGTAGGCATAGCCGAGCTGGATATAGGCGCGGGCGACGTTCACCGACAGCTGGATGCGTGCGGCGTGGGCGTCGATCTGGGCGGCGCGGCTGCGACCCAGCGCGGCCTCCCAGGCGGCGCGCTTGCCGCCCCACAGATCCAGCCCCCAGGAAAAGTCGAGCGTGGCCGAGCTAGCCCAGGCAAACGTGCCGAGATCCGCCACCGGATAGCTGTAATCCTTGTTGGACAGTCGGATCCCGGGCGCTGCGGCGTCCAGATCCACCTGCGGACCCCGGGCCGCGTTGGCACCCTGCACCTGGGCCTGCGCCAGTTTGGCCAGCGCATCGGCGCCCGCGAGTCCGGGATTGTGCTTCAGAGCCTCGTCGATCAACGCCGACAACTGCGGATCGCCCAAGCCCACCCACCAATCCTGCGCTGGCCATGCTGCCGGGGTGAGTTTCGCGTCAGCGAGGCTGTGCTCTATGGCGAGGTTTTGCGAATCAGTCAGCTGACCGTCGGGGTGCAGGCCACGACTGGTCGTGCAGCCGGCAAGCGTCAAGGTCAGGGTGGTGGCAAGAGCGAGGATACGCATGGACATCGGAAAATCTCATGAGGCAGGACAGTTCGAGCCACCGCCGTATGGCGGTGCCGCGACTCCCCCGCTATCCCCCCGGATCGCAGCGACATGATAAACCCGCGCTGGCCGTTGCGCTGCGCAACCCTCATCGGGCTGCGGCGGTCGCTGCCTCAATCCAGCGATTTCTCGTAACGCCAGGCATGCGTGCCATCCTGGTAGTAATGCGGGTAATGGCCGATGTGCCGGTAACCGTGTCGTTCGTACAGACGCACCGCGTTGGCGTTGTCGTCACGCACTTCCAGTCGCACCGCGTGGCAACGACGTTGCCGCGCACTTGCTTCAACGGCCTCCAGCAGCGCGGTGCCGACGCCCTTGCCGCGCGCCTCCGGTTTGCTGGCGATCGAGTACAGCCGTGCCACGCCGCTGCCCTTGCGGAAGAACACCACGGCGGTGCCGAGGAAGTTGCGGTGATTGGCGCTGGCCACCAGCACCAGGGCCGTGTCGCTGTCCAGGTGGCGGCGATATTGCGCGCGGGTCAGCCGGTCGCTGTCGAAGGTGCGATCTTCCAGTGTCACCAGATCGTCGAGGTCGGACGATTCGGCGCGACGCACGCGCACGCTGGCGCTGGCTGGGGGTGGGTGCATGCCTGGGGATTCCGGCGCGACGCGGCGCGCGTATTCGTGCAACAGATGGAGTGGGGTGATCAGCACGCGCGGACTCTAGCAGCCGGCAGCGTCTGCTGCGCGTGTTCACAGGCGGCTCTTGATCACGGGCCATACCGTTTATTCACTCTTCAGGGCTTTACCCTTGTGCGAGGCCTGCCTGTGCCAAACTGCGCGCCTTGTGTGTCCCGCCGCGCCGCGCGCAGGGGCATCCCGCCATAGCTGGATAACCTGAGTGGTGCCATGACCCGTCTGGTCATCGTTGTCGAAAAAGCCTCCGACTGGGGCTCGTACTACCCCTCCGTCGACGTCATGAGCGCGATGGATTACTTGCGCGAGCCGGTTGGTGGCGACGACGAACGCACCCACGTGATCAATCTGTGCCGCAGCTATAAATACCTTGGCACCGGCTACTACGTGTCGCTGCTGGCCGAAGCGCGTGGGCACAAGGTGATGCCGTCGGTGCGCACGGTGAACGACCTGCGCCGGCGCTCGCTGTACGGCGTGGACATCAACGACCTCAACCAGAAGCTGACCCACTTCCTGCCGGCCGGTGGCCGCGACACCACCGACTTCGGCATCCTGGTCTACTTCGGCGAGACCGCCTACCCGGCGCTGCAGGATTTGTCGCGCCAGGTGTTCGAGTCTTTCCCCTGCCCGCTGCTGCGCATCGAGTTCGAGCGCGACCGCGTATGGCAGGTCAGCGCGATCAAGCCAGTCGGGCTGCAGACGCTGGACGATGCGCAGGAAGACGCATTCGCCGAGGAGCTTGATCGCTTCTCCAAGAAGCTGTGGCGCAAGCCGCGCGCGCGCAAGCTGTATCGCTATGACATCGCGATGCTGGTCGATCCGGCCGAGCAGATGCCGCCATCGAACAAGAAGGCACTGAAGGCCTTCATTGCTGCCGGCAAGCAGCTCGGCATCGAGGTCGACCCGATCGGCAAGAACGATTACCAGCGTCTTGCCGAATACGACGGCCTGTTCATCCGCGAAACCACTGCCAGCGATAACCATACCTACCGCTTCGCTCATCGCGCGGAGAAGGAAGGCATGGTGGTATTCGACGATCCGACTTCGATTCTCCGCTGCACCAACAAGATCTTCCTCAATGACCTGATGGTGTCGCGCAAACTCGCGGTGCCGCGCACTGAGATCCTGTATCGGGACGACAGCAAGGGCATGAAGGAGGTCGTCGCCAAGCTCGGCTTTCCATTGGTGCTGAAGATTCCCGATGGCTCGTTCTCGCGCGGCGTGGTCAAGGTGGAGAGCGAGCCGGCGCTGGAGCAGGCCGCGGGCGAGCTGTTCCAGCACAGCGCGCTGCTGCTGGCGCAGGAATATCTCTATACCGAGTTCGACTGGCGCATCGGCGTGCTTAATCACGAGCCGCTATATGCCTGCAAGTACTACATGTCGCGCAATCACTGGCAGATCTACAACCACGGCGCCAAGGGCACGGCAAAAACCGGCGGCTCCGAAACCGTCGCGGTGAGCGAGGCGCCAGCTGAGGTGGTCAAGCTGGCATTGAAGGCAACCCAGCCGATCGGTGACGGATTCTATGGCGTCGACCTCAAGCAGGTCGGCAACAAGCCGGTGGTGATCGAAGTCAACGACAATCCGTCGATCGATGCCGGTGTGGAAGATGCCCATCTGGGCGATGCCTTGTACCTGCGCGTCATGCAGGAGTTCCTGCGCCGGATGGAACGCAAGCGGCAGGGCATTACAGGCTGAAGCGCGGCGTAAGGCTCAATGCCATGCGCTGCCTCGCAGCGGACGGCGCTGCGGCCGGCACAGTGCGAACAATTGACGCGGCAACGCCGGCTCCAGCACCAGCAATACGGCCAGCGGCGCGCCCAGCAGCCAGAACGCCGGCGTCCAGCCGAGCAGGTCCGTGCGTAGCGGAACCAGGGTGGTCAGCAGCAGCGCGGCGCCACCGAGCAGCCACAGCATGGCGGCCACGAGCAGGCGTGAGTTACGCGGAGAACATAGGGTCTGCGGGCGCATCGGCATATCCGTTCGGTGAAGGATGGCCGCATCGTGCAATGCGCCCATCTCACTGGCTGCGACCGGTCCTCAGGAAGGAGGTTCTGGCAGTCGCGGCTTGTAGAATGCGTGTCTGTGCGCCGATCCGGTGCCAGCCAACCATCCAGGGAAACCAAGTGGATCCAGCCCAGTTCGCCGTGTTTGGCCATCCGATCAGTCACAGTCGGTCGCCGCAGATCCACCAAGCTTTTGCGCAGCAGTTTGGCATCGCGCTGGAGTACCGCACGATCGACGCAGCGCCAGCCGACCTCGTCGCTTCGGTGCGACGCTTCTTCGCCGATCATGGCCGCGGTGCGAATGTCACGCTGCCGCACAAGGCGGCTGCCTTCGCGCTGGCCGACCAGCACAGTGAGTCGGCCACGCGTGCCGGCAGCGCGAATGTGCTGACCCGCTTGGCGGACGGCAGGCTGGCCGCGCACAACACCGATGGCGCCGGCATGGTGCGCGACATCACCGAACGCCACGGCGTAGATCTGCGCGGCCATACCGCGCTCCTGCTCGGTGCCGGTGGTGCCGCGCACGGCGTGGCGTGGAACCTGCTGGATGCTGGCGTGGATACGCTGACCATCGTCAATCGCTCGCCCGAGGCAGCCGATGCACTGGCCGATGCGATCGGCGAGCCGGCGCGCGCGCATACCCGTTACTGGGAAGATCTGGCTGACATCGGCAGCTACGATCTGATCATCCAGGCCACTTCGGCCGGGGTGCTGGGTGCATCGCTGCAGCTGCCATTCTCGTTGGTCGGTGCCCGTGCGCTTTGCTACGACCTGTCCTATGGCATCGCGGCCAGCGGTTTCCTGACCTGGGCGAAGACGGCCGGTGCGCGCTACGCATTCGACGGCCTCGGCATGCTGGTGGAAACCGCTGCCGATGCGTTCGAGCTGTGGCACGGCCAGCGGCCGGATACCGAGCCGGTGTACCAACTGCTGCGCCGGCAGACTGCGTGAGCGTGCTGGGCTGCCGGGCCGGCTGTGGTGCCTGCTGCATCGCGCCGTCGATCAGCTCCCCGATCCCCGGCATGCCCCGTGGAAAGCCTGCGGGTATTCGTTGCGTGCAGCTCACGAATGACAATCGCTGCGCGATCTTCGGTGACCCGCGTCGGCCGGTGGTATGCGCCAGCCTGCAGCCGGAGCCGGCGATGTGCGGTACCGACCGCCAGCATGCGTTGGCGTGGATCACGGCGCTGGAAACGGCAACCTCCAACGTCTGAACTCTCGCTACGAGCGCGGTAGCCAAAATTCCGGCATATCCCCATTCCTGAGCAGCGACGCTGTGTTAGCGTTGGCGGACAGGGGGCACCATCACGTGGGGAGTCACGCATGTTGCCTAAGGGGTTTGTCCGTCGTGGCCTGGTGCTAGCCGGGTTGTCTTTCACATTTGCCTGCAGCGCTTTTGCTGCACCGGCCAGCAGTCCGGTCGGTTCGAGCAATGTCACCGTGGCCGATCCGGGCGTGCCGCGTCCGCCCGGTACGCCGTGTGTCGTGCAGCTTTTCAGCAACGACACGTTCGACGATTACGGCACCCGTCCTTTCAGCTATGCCCCACCCGCCGGCTGTCCGGGGCATTGGTCCAAGGTGGTGCTGGAAGCGGATTTCTCGGTCACCGCCGGGGTGCAGTACGACCGTACCGCGACGATCTGGCTGGGCGGCGTGAACCTGTATTTCGGCACTACCCAGGAACCGGGCGCCACCCTGGCACCGAGCTGGCACGTGGAGCGTGACCTCACCGATTACATCGCACTGCTGGGTCAGGCTGGCCAGGGCCAGGCGATCATCGGCAACACGGTGAACAGCACGTATAACGGCGTCATCCATGGCAGCGCGAAGCTGCTGTTCTATCCCGCCTCGATCCTCGCGCCGTCGGCACAGGTGGCGGATGCGATCTATCCGCTGGGTTCCGATCCGGTGGGCAACACCGTGACGCTGGCTACCCCGACCGACCAATTGACGAAGACGCTGAGCCTGCCACGCAATGTCGAGCGCGCCTATCTGGATGTGTTCGCGCAAAGCCAGTATGACGACGAGTTCTGGTACACCTGCGTGCCCGACCAGTACGCCGCCGAAGTAGATGAATGCGGCGGCGGCAATTTCCGCGAGGCGGAGATCAGCATCGACGGCCAGCCAGCCGGCGTGGCGCCGGTGTATCCGTGGATCTACACCGGTGGCATCGATCCCTTCCTGTGGGAGCCGACGCCCGGCGTGCAGACGCTGAACTTCATGCCGTACCGGGTCGATCTCACGCCGTTCGCCGGCGTGCTCAGCAACGGTGCATCGCACACGGTCGCGGTGAGCGTGGCCGGCGCGAACAATTATTTTTCCGCTACCGCCACCCTGCTGGTCTATCTTGACTCGCACACCAAGCAGATCAGCGGCCAGATCGAGCGCAACACGCTGGCCGATCAGCCGCCGACACCGACGATCGGCAGCACCCTGAGCACGGATGCCTCGGGCGATGTCACCGGCAACATCACCACCAACCTGAGCCGGCATTACGTGATCGAGGGCTATGCCGATACCGCGCACGGCCGCGTGCATAGCCAGGTGGACGCCACGGTGGGCTTTGCCGACACCCAGGGTTTCACCATCAACGCCACCACCTACGATCAGGTGACCGACCAGTACACCTCGGCCGACAGCAAGAGCCAGAGCAATGTCGGTGGTTCCGTCACCGCCGAATACCACGAGCATGTGGGCTACCCGTTGCACCTGGACATCGATCAGGTAGTGGCGGCGGATGGCAGCGCCACCGTGGCCAGCACGACGCATCAGGGCTACGAGAAGCGCGACGAGCATGTGCTTGGCGGCATCGTGCTGTACTCGGCGAAGGTGGGCAACAAGGTGGACAGTGCCGACACGTTGGACTTCGATGCCAGCGGCAACTTCACCGGCCATACCGGCCAGCACAGCAAGCAGGAGTTCACTTTCCGCGATTCGCTGGGCGGTTGCTACCGCAGCGACGTCGGCTCGCTCAGCGGCGTGGTGTCCAGCTACGACAGCGGCAAGAACTGTCCCGATCAGCAGAACCGGGTGTTCTGGTTCACTCATCCGGATGGCTCACCCGACGACGGCAATGCCGCCGTGCTGGGCTGGTGAGTAGCACGCCGTTGCCGCCGTGCAGGCGGCGACGGCAACCTGTTCGCGCCGAACCGCCATATGACTGAAACACGACACGGCTATCGTGGCGGGACCCGCCGGGAGCGTGCCGAATGCGGCAACTTCCGCGAGCGGTCGGAAGTCCATGCAGCAGGTGTCATGTTTCGCATTCTCTATGCCGCGTCGCGTCGCAACGCGCTTGTACTCGTTTCATTGCTGATCATGGCTACGGTCGCCAGCGGTATCTTCTGGTACAGCTACGCCACCGCGAATGCTGCACCGAACATCGGGGGAACGTCATCCGGCAACCCGGCTGACGCATCCGCTAACGATGCGCAGAGCGGCACCCAGATCCTGCTCGGACTGGCCCGCGATGCCATGCATGATGGCCGACTGGTGGCGCCGGCGGGCAGCAACGCCTACGAGTTCTACCTCAGCGTGCTGCAGCTGGAGCCACAGAACCGCACGGCGCAGGAAGCCTTGCGCGAGTCCTTCCCACGCGCCTCCGAAGAGATCGAGAGCACCATCAACCAGAACGATCTGGACGAGGCGCGGCGCGAGATCGACCTGCTGCGCGAATTCGACAGCAACAACTTCACGTTGGCCTTGCTTGGCGGCAAGCTCTCCGCGGCACGCAACATCGAAACGAAACGGCATGAAGCGGAAGCCGAGCGCATCCAGCAGGCTTCCACGCCGGGCATGTGATCCCGCGGTGGTGTCAGCGCAGCAGCGGCCCCGCCTTTCTTAGCAGCAGCGCGACCAGTTCCGGCTGCATGAAGTCGTAGTCATCCGGGATGTCCAGACAGATCACCCGCTTGCCCTTGAGGTGGTTGCGGTGACGCGCCTGCAGGCGCCGCCGGTGGCTGGCTTCCATCACCATGATGAGTTCGGCCCAGTCCAGTTGCTCGGTCGTCAGCGTGACTTCGGCATCCTCGGCCACGCCGGCGGAATCCACTTCGAGGCCCGGCCACGCACCGAATACCTGCTCGGCGGTGGGACTGCGCAGGCGGTTGCGGCTGCACACGAACAGTACCCGCCGCACAATCATCAGGCAGACGCCAGATAGGTGTCCTTCAACCGCACGTAGTGGTCGGCGGAGTAGTGCAGCTGTTCGATCTGCTGGTCGCTGAGCAGACGCACGAACTTCGCCGGGTTGCCCAGCCACAACTCGCGCTCGCCGACCACCTTGCCCGGTGGAATCAGGCTGCCGGCGCCGACAAAGCCGTATTTCTTCAACACCGCGCCATCCATGACGGTGGCGTGCATGCCGATCAGGCAGTAATCGCCGATCGTGCAGGCATGCACCACCGCAGCATGACCGATGGTGACGCCTTCGCCGATCAGGCACGGAAAGCCCGGTCCGTACGGACCGGCGTGGGCGACATGCACGACGCTGCCGTCCTGGATGCTGGTGCGGGCGCCGACGCGGATGTAGTTCACGTCGCCGCGCAACACCGTGCCGGGCCAGATCGACACGTCGTCGCCTAGCACCACATCGCCGATCACGCTGGCGGCGGGATCGACATACACACGATCGCCGAGGGTGGGCGTGATGCCCTTGTAACTGCGTAAAGAATTCATGGGAGCATGGTAGCCGTCGGCGTGCCCTCGTGTGTACGTGCTTCGAGTATCTCGATCGTGTGCCGGTACCCCGCATCGATCGCGCGCTGCCAATCCTTCCAGTCAAGCATCCCGATGTGATCCAGCGGCGGCGAGATCAGCAGGTCGGCGCGTTCGCGCCGTTGTTCGCTCGCCGTCTCGCCGTTGACCATGCCGGCGCGCACCAGGGTCGATATCAGGCCCGGTCGGCGAATGTCTTGACGCCGCTGCAGCAGCAGACGCCATAGCGGCGGTGTGGCCGATTCCTCGGCGGTGGTGAGCAGGGCGATATCAGCGCGGATGTCCAGCGCGGTGATATGGGCGATGCCGTCGGCGGCCATCACATCGGTCGGCAGGTTGTTGACCAGTGCGCCGTCGACATGGACACCGCCCTGATGCAATACCGGCGGCAGCACGCCAGGAATCGCACTTGATGCGCGCAGCCACAGCCACAGCGGGCCACGTCGATGGACCGCCATGCCGCCGCCGGACAGGCGGGTGGAAACGCAGAAATACGACAACGGCAGATCCTCGATCTCCAGTACGCCAAAGGCGCGCTGCAGCATCAGCGAAGCGCGCCGGCCGCGGGTCATCGCCACCAGTGGCAAGGTCCAGTCCGACAGGGGCCGACCATGCACGAAGGCGCGGCGCAAGTTTTCCGTCATCGCCTCCAGCTCCCAGCCGCAGGCCAGCCCGGCACCGATGATCGCGCCGATACTGGTGCCACCGACCGCGTCAAAGGCGTGGCCCGCTTCATGGAGCGCACGCAGCACGCCCAGATGCGCCACACCACGCGCGCCGCCGCCGGCCAGCACCAGGCCGCGGCCATGTCCGCTGACCAAGCGTGCCAGTCGCACGGTGTCGCTGTCGTGGCAGATGTGGTGATGCCGCAGATCGCCGGCGAACGGCGCCCGCCAACGTTGCGCCGCGCCGAGGCTGACCTGGTGACCGGCATGCAGCAGCACCAGATGGCGGGTGCGGTGGCCGGTGCGTTTCGGATCCAGCAGGGCGGCTTCCGGCCATGCACGTGCCGGTTGCGCAGCCAGCGCCGGCAACAACAGCACGTCGGCCTGGCGCAGACAGCGCTGGCGCCACAGCGGGTCGCCGCTCGCATCCAGATAGATCACGAAGCGCAACTTCGCCTCGCGTTCGGCGAACCAGTCGCCGCTGCGTCCGGCGCCAAGCTCGCCATCGATCACGCCACAGCTGCCGTAAGCGCCCAGCGCCTGCGCCAATTGCATCGCCAGCACGCGCGCCGGCACTGATTGATCGATCGGCAGGATGGCGAACGTGCGCGGCGCGCCGGCTTGATCCGCACGGCGGTCGCGCTGTTGCAGTCGCTCAATCGCCATCCGCGCCACGCCAAGCATGGCGTGCGGGTAGCGTCCGAGCAGCCGTTCGAAGGCGTCGCGATCGAGCCGCAGCAACTCGGAATCGCGCAGCGCGCGTACCGTACGGACACGCTGCTCGCCACCCAGCAGGCTGGCCGCGCCGACACTTTCGCCGGCTGCGATCAGCTGGGTCAGCTCGGCGGTATCCTCCGGCGAGCGGTCGTCGAACACGCCAAGGCTGCCGCTTTTCAGCAGATACAGCGAATCAGCGGGCTCACCGGGTTTGAACAACGGCCGGCCGCCGGGCAGGCCCAGCCACACCAACTCATGGGCCAGTGCTTCGCGCACAACGGCATCCAGCTGCGCAAACATTCCGCTGTGGGCAAGCAGTTCGGCGACATCCGGCGGCGACATGGCAGCAAGGTTACGGTGCGATCCATGACAAAACGGCATTACCGTGCCGATCGCGGGGTTGTGCTGGGGCGATGCAGGATCGCGCAGCGTGCTTGATTTCGGCCGGCGTGATCGCCACGCTGGTGGCCTCAAGGAGCTCCCATGAACCAAGACAATCCGCTGCTGGCCGACGATACCCTGCCGGTGTTCTCGCAGATCCGCCCCGAACACGTCGAGCCAGCGGTCGACGCGATCCTCGTCGACTATCGTGCCGGCATCGACGCGCTCACCGCACCCGGCGCACCGCGTGATTTCGCCACCGTGATGCTGACCCAGGAGCGGCTGGAGCAGCGGCTTGCCCGCGCGTGGGCTCCGGTTTCCCATCTGCATTCGGTGGCCGACAGCGAGGCCTTGCGCAAAGCCTACGGACCGGCCGAGGAAATGCTCACCGAGCACGCGATCGAGCTGGGTCAGAACCGCGACCTTTACGCCGCCGTGCAGGCGCTGGCGGATGCGCCGGATTTCGCGCAGCTGCCGCGTCCGGAGCGCGCACTGGTCGAACACGCATTGCGCGACTTCCGGCTGTCCGGAGTAGCGCTGGAGGAGCCGGCGCGTTCGCGCTTCCGCGAGATCGGCGTGGAACTGTCGAAACTCTCCACCGAATTCTCCAATGCCGTGCTCGATGCCAGCGAGGCATGGCACGAACACATTACCGATGAGCGCGATCTTGCTGGCATTCCCGAGTCTGGTCGCGCGGTGTTGCGCCAGTACGCCGAGGATCAGGATCTGGACGGCTATCTGGTCACGCTGAAACAACCCAGCGTGCAGGCCGTGCTCAGTTATGCCGACAACCGCGGCTTGCGCGAACGGGTGTACTGGGCGTACCAGACGCGCGCCTCCGACCAAGGCCCGAATGCAGGCAAGTTCGACAACAGCGCGCGCATCGAGAAGATCATGGCGTTGCGCCACGAAGCCGCGCAACTGCTCGGCTTCGCCAACGCGGCGGAGGAATCGCTGGCGACCAAGATGGCCGGTTCGCCGACCGAGGTACTGGAATTCCTGCATGACCTGGCCGTCCGCGCCAGGCCAGTAGCACAGCGCGAACTGGCTGCGTTGCGCGAGTTCGCCAGCAGCAAGCTCAAGCTCGACAATCTTGAATCCTGGGACGTCGGCTACGCCTCGGAGAAGCTGCGTCAGCAGCAGTACGCGCTGGACGAGGAACAGCTCAAACCCTACTTCCCGCTGCCGGCGGTGATCGAAGGCCTGTTCGGCCTCACCGAAAAACTCTACGGCATCACGCTCGCCCAGCGTGACGACGTCGACGTATGGCATCCCGAGGTGCGCTATTACGATGTGCGCGATGCCGATGGCCGCGTGTTCGCCGGTGCCTACGTCGACCTGTATGCGCGCAATGGCAAGCGCGGTGGCGCATGGATGGATGTCTGCCGCGCGCGCTTCGACGATGGCGTGAACCGGCAATTGCCGGTGGCCTTCCTCACCTGCAACTTCGCCCCGCCGACCGAGGGCAAGCCGGCGCTGCTCACCCATGATGATGTGCTCACCCTGTTCCACGAGTTCGGTCATGGCCTGCATCACCTGCTGACCGAAATCACGCTTCCCTCGATCGGCGGCATCGATGGGGTCGAATGGGACGCGGTGGAACTGCCCAGTCAGTTCATGGAGAACTTCGGCTGGAACCGTGCTGCGCTGGACCTGTTCGCGCGTCACTACGAAACTGGCGAGCGGCTACCCGACGAACTGTTCGAACGCATGCTGGCCGCGCGCCACTTTCACGCCGGCCTGTTCCTGGTGCGCCAGCTGGAATTCGCCTTGTTCGATTTCCTGCTGCATCTCGAATACGACCCTGAGCAAGGCGCCCGTCCGCTGGTCGTGCTCGAACAGGTACGCAAGCAGGTTGCGGTGATGCATCCGCCGGCGTGGCAGCGTTTCCCGCATGGCTTCAGCCATATCTTCGCCGGCGGCTATGCCGCTGGTTACTACAGCTATCTGTGGGCGGAGCTGTTGTCGGCCGACGCGTTCGGCGAATTCGAGGAACACGGCGTGATCGATCGCGCGACCGGCGATCGCTTTCGCCGCGAGTTCCTCGCGGTCGGTGCGAGCCGCCCGGCACTGGAAAGCTTCGTCGCGTTCCGCGGCAGGAAGCCGGAGCCGGAGGCGCTGTTGCGCAGCCACGGGCTGGCCTGAAGGGTTGGGCTTTGTATCGCGCCATCCGCTGTGGTGGCGCGATACAACAAAACTCGGGACAAAAAAACTCGGGACAAAAAAAAGCCCGCCGAAGCGGGCTTTTCAAGATCGCTCAAATCCCGAAGGATTTAGGCAACCTGGACTTCCTCAGCCTGCAGGCCCTTCTGGCCCTTGGTGACGACGAACGTGACGCGCTGGCCTTCCTGCAGGGACTTGAAGCCCGTGCCCTGGATCGCGCGGAAATGCACGAACAGGTCGTCACCGCTTTCCGGGGTGATGAAGCCAAAACCTTTGGCGTCGTTGAACCACTTGACTGTACCGCTCTGACGATCCGACATGTAACATACCTTTGAAGCTAGTGATGGTTTGCGGCTCGGAGCGTAGTGCACTTGACCGCAATAGGAGCAGAAGCCCTGAGTTTCCTCAGACTCCTGCTTTCCCAGCATACACCGGAATGCAAGGTTTCGGTGGGTTTAATGCACAAATCCCTATTCGGCGGCGTGTCCACGCCCACCAGGCCCCGATCATTTACCGCCCCAGGCCGCGCTGCAGCGCCGTTCTCGCCAATTTGATATGGACAGCAACAATGGCCTCGAAAATCGCAAAAACCGTCCCGTCTTGCTGTTGATTGCCGGTTTCAGGCGGCCCGGACGCGCACATCCCTTACAATGTCAGGATGAAAATCGCCTCGTGGAACGTCAATTCGCTGAAGGTGCGCCTGCCGCACCTGACCCAGTGGTTGGCCGATGCGCAGCCGGACATCGTGGCGCTGCAGGAAACCAAGCTGGAGGATGCCAAATTTCCGGTCGACGAGCTGGCGGCGGCGGGCTATCGCACGGTGTATTCGGGCCAGAAGACTTACAACGGCGTGGCGATCCTGGCTCGCGAGCAACCCACCGACATCGTCACCGATATCCCCGGACTGGATGATCCGCAGCGGCGGATCCTGGCCGCCACCATCGGCAAGTTGCGCGTGGTCGACCTGTACGTGGTCAACGGCAAGGCGGTCGGCGACGAGAAATACGCCTACAAGCTGGACTGGCTGGCCAAGGTGCGCGAGTTCCTGGCGCGCGAACTGGAGCGCCATCCGAACCTGGTCGTGCTGGGCGATTTCAACATCTGCCCGGATGATCGCGACGTCTACGATCCGGTGGCCTGGGGCGAAGACATCCTGTGTTCGCCGCCGGAGCGCGCTGGACTCAGGGCGATCACCGACCTCGGGCTGCACGACAGTTTCCGGCTGTTCGAATCCGGCGCTGAACATTACAGCTGGTGGGACTACCGGCAGGCCGCGTTCCGTCGCAACATGGGCCTGCGCATCGATCTGATCCTGATCGGCGAGGCATTGAAATCCGCCGCCACGGCGGCAGCAATCGACCGCGAACCGCGTCGCTGGGAGCGTCCTTCCGACCACACGCCGGTGACGCTGGAACTGGATATATGACCGCAAAAACCGAATGGCCCAGCTCGCTGGACGACAACGAACTGGATGAGCTGGATCGCTACCTGCGCGCGCATACCGGCGAAGGCGACCTGCTGCTCGACGGCGTGCACGGCTTGCTCAGCGCGCTGGCGGTCGGTCCGCTGCTGGTATTGCCGGACGAGTGGCTACCCGAGGTGCTGCACGAACCGTTCGCCGATGAGGATGAAGGCAACCGCGTGCTGGCGCTGCTGGCCAAGCTCAACGATTCGATCAGTGCGGAACTCGACGTCGATGCCTATGAGCCGATCCTCGGCGAGGTCGAACTGGAAACCGGCCCGACGCTGTCGGCCGCCGGCTGGTGTGAAGGTTTCAGCCGCGGCATCGACCTGCGCGCCAGCCTGTGGGAAAACCGCCTGTCCGAAGACCCGCAGTTGATGGAACTGCTCGGCCCGGTGATGGCACTGGCGGTGGACGAAGGCATCCTCAGCGCGGATACCGAGTTCGAGAAACTCAGCGAAGATGAATACGACGAGTGCCTGTCGCAAGTACCGGCCGTGCTCGGCGCGGTGAATCAATACTGGCAGGCCAAGCCGGCCACCGAGGCTGAAGTGGAAGCCATGGTGTTGCAGTCGCCGGGCGATGATCACGATGACGACGCACCACCGCGCCAGCGCAGTGGGCACTGGGTGCACTGAAGGCCGGGTCTCTGGTCGCCGCAGCGTTGCCGGGATGAAACGATCCGTTCCAGCGCCAGCGCTTGGATAAGCGCAGCAACGGGGCCATCTTCGTGGCCAGACATCTCTGACTGGAGTCACCCCATGAGCGATCGCCACATCACCCGCCGCATCCGCGGCACCGACACCTCCGACGGCGCCGGCGTGAAGCTGAAGCGCATCATCGGCCAGCCCGGACTCGACATGCTCGATCCGTTCCTGCTGCTGGACGAATTCCGTTCCGACGATGCGGGCGACTACATCGCCGGCTTCCCGGAGCATCCGCATCGCGGCTTCGAGACGGTCACCTACATGCTGGCCGGGCATATGCAGCACGGCGACAACCACGGCAATCGCGGTGACCTCACCCCGGGCAGCGTGCAGTGGATGACCGCTGGCCGCGGCATCCTGCATTCGGAAATGCCGCAGCAGGAAAACGGCCTGATGTGGGGGTTCCAGCTGTGGGTGAACCTGCCGGCGAAGGACAAGATGACTGCGCCGCGCTACCAGGACATCGGCCCCGAGCGAATTCCGGTGGTGCATCCGGCTGACGGTGTCGAGGTGAAGGTGATTGCCGGCGAGCTGGCCGGTGCGACCGGTCCGGTCGAAGGCATCGTCACCGCGCCGGTGTATCTGGACATCAGCCTGCAAGCCGGCGCGTCGTTGACGCTGGATCTGCCGACCGGGCATCACGGCTTCGCCTATGTGTTCGAGGGCGAATCGGCACTGGTCGGTGGCGAATCACTGCAACGCAGCGAGCTCGGCGTGCTGTCCGAAGGCGAGCAGCTGCAACTGGCCGGTGGCGGCAAGCCATCGCGCATGCTCGTCGTCGCCGGTAAACCGTTGAAGGAAAGCGTGGCGCGCTACGGGCCGTTCGTGATGAACACGCCCGAGCAGATTCACGAGGCGATCGCCGACTTCCGCGCCGGCAAGTTCTGACGTTCCACGTCCAGGATTGCCCTTGATCAGCCCCAGTACGGACATCCCGGGTCAGCCGATGTGCTGATCCGGAGGTGTTGCAGTTGCCGATTGCATTGATGCAGGGCCCGCAAGGGCCGCTCCAGGCTGCGCTTGGATCGACAACCTGTGATTGCTGTAGCGGAATCACGCGTCCACACCAAAAGCGTTCATCAACTTGTGCCATTTGGTACGGGTGATGCTTTGCCTTTCGTGGCGGGATGAGAGCTGACCAGACTCTGGCGGTTGAAGCGATCCGATGGGCAATTCATTGGCAACGGGATTGCGTCAGGGGATGGATTGACGTTAAATCTACATTAATCTTTCTCGTTAAATTTGAATTAAACTCAAGAGAAACGACCGACTGCGTGCTGAAGCTCTCGTTTCAGGCGAAAAGAAACCATATAAACCATTGTTTATCATAAATATGACCACCCTGATCTTCATCCTGATACTGGCTCTGGCCGCGTTCACCGCGCTGGCTGTGAAGCGCGTACCTGTCGGTCAGGTGTACAGCCTTTATCGGCGGGGCAAGCCCGTGCGTTTGCTGCAGCCGGGCACCCATGTGTTGATGCCGTTGCGTGATCGTGTCGCTCATCGGATCGATCTTGGCGGTCACATCTTGCGCTTCCAGGAATCGCTGGCCGGCACACATGACGTCAGCGGCAGGGTTTACTGGCAGGTGCTGGAGCCGGAGCAGGCTGATGCAGTGATCGAGCAGGCGGATCAACTGATTCGAAGCGGCACATTGGATGCACTGCGTGGGGAGCCGGAGGTTGCCGGCGACGACTCCCGTGATCTGGGCTTGCGGCTGAAGCAGAAGCTGAATTTGGCGCTGCGCGAACGCGGCATGATGGTGACCCGGGTTGAGCTGGAGTTCGCCTGAATCTAGGTAACAAACGCAAGATTGCCCAAGAGCGATCTGCACAGGGGATGTTGAAAGATTTTCACCCGCTACGGCGGGTTTTCTTTTGTCCGCGGCTGGCGTCGCAGCGCGCCGATCCGGATACTTGCCAGCCTTCGTATCACCACGGGAATCCGCATGACCGCGCACACTGCCCTGCAGGCCCGGCTCGAACAGGGTATCGCCGCGCTTGGCCTGTCATTGCCTACGGATGCGGTGGCGCGCCTGCTCGACTACCAGGCGTTGCTGGAGCGCTGGAACGGTGCCTACAACCTCACGGCCGTACGCGATCCCGTGGAGATGATCACCCGCCACCTGCTCGACTCGCTGGCGATCCTGCCGTTTGTACAGGGCCAGCGCCTTGCCGATCTAGGCACCGGCCCCGGCTTGCCAGGCATTCCATTGGCGATTGCTGCACCGGGGCGGGAGATCCTGCTGGTCGATTCCAATGGCAAGAAGGTGCGCTTCCTGCGTGAGGCGATCCGCACGCTGAAACTCGAGGGTGTGCGTGCGATGCAATCGCGGGTGGAGGAGGTCGAAGGTCAGTTCGACTGCATCACCGCGCGTGCGTTTGCCAGCCTGGCCGACATGCTCGGCTGGGGCGGCCACCTGCTGGCGCCAGGCGGTGTCTGGCTGGCGATGAAGGGCAAGGCGCCGGACGACGAACTGCCTGGTGTCCCGGCTGGCTTCACGGTGCGCGGCATCCATGCGCTGGCCGTGCCGGGGCTGGCGGCCGAGCGCAGCCTGGTCGTGCTCTGTCGGGCAAGTTCCTGAGCGGATGCTAATCTAGACCCCTTTTCACCCGTACACGGTATCGACGACACCATGGCCCGCATCATCGCTGTCGCCAACCAGAAAGGCGGCGTCGGCAAGACCACCACTGCCGTCAATCTCGCTGCCGCCCTGGCTGCCGCGAAGCGCAAGGTATTGCTGGTCGATCTGGATCCGCAGGGCAACGCCACGATGGCCTCGGGCATCAACAAGCGCGAGACCCGGCCGAGCGGTTGCGAAGTGCTGCTGGAAGAAGCCGAGATCACCGCGGCGATCGTGCCGACCGACGGCCATTACGACCTGCTGCCAGGCAACGGTGACCTCACCGCGGCCGAGCTGAAGCTGATGGACGCGCTGGCGCGCGAGCATCGGCTGAAGGAACTGCTGGCGAAGGTCTCGGCAAATTACGACACCATCCTGATCGACTGCCCACCGTCGCTGAACCTGCTCACGCTGAATGCGCTGACCGCCGCCCACGGCGTGCTGATCCCGGTGCAGTGCGAATATTTTGCGCTGGAAGGCCTGTCCAGCCTGCTGGACACGATCAAGGCGGTGCGCCACCGGTTGAATCCGGCGCTGGAGATCGAGGGCCTGCTGCGCACCATGTACGACGTGCGCAACAACCTCGGCAACGAAGTCTCCGCCCAGCTCACCCAGCATTTCGGCGACAAGGTATTGCGCTCGATCATCCCGCGCAACGTGCGGCTGGCCGAGGCGCCCAGCCACGGCCAGCCGATCCATCTGTACGACCGTAGTTCACGCGGCGCGATTGCATACATCGGCCTGGCCGGCGAAGTGATCCGGCGTGAGCGTGGACTGCCGCCGCGTGCTGACCAAGCCGTTGCGGTCGACGACATCGAACCGCCAACACGCGGCGGTGGCGGCGCGATGCTCAAGGCGCCGGCCGCCAACCATCAGGAATAAAGCATGGCTGCTGCGAAAAAACGTGGATTGGGACGCGGGCTTGATGCCCTGCTCGGTGGCGACGGCGAAGCTGCGCCGTCGCTGATCGGGCAGGAAGGCGAGCTGCGCATGTTGCCGATCCAGCAGATCCAGCCGGGCAAATACCAGCCGCGCCGGCACTGGAACGACGAGGCGCTGGACGAGCTGGCCGCGTCGATCAAGGCGCAGGGCCTGATCCAGCCGGTGGTGGTGCGCGCCATCGGCAAGAACAGTTACGAGCTGATCGCCGGCGAGCGTCGCTGGCGCGCGGCCCAGCGTGCCCAGCTGGCCGAACTGCCGGCACTGGTGAAGGTGGTGCCGGAGGCTGCGGTGCCGGCGATGGCGCTGATCGAGAACATCCAGCGCCAGGATCTCACCCCGCTGGAAGAAGCCGACGCGCTGAAGCGGCTTATCGACGATTTCGACCTCACCCACCAGCAGGCCGCCGACGCCGTCGGCCGCTCGCGTGCCGCCGTCTCCAACCTGCTGCGGCTCACCGATCTGCCCGCCTCGATCAAGAAATTGCTCGACGAAGGCAAACTGGAGATGGGCCATGCGCGTTGCTTGTTGACCCTGCCCGAGCACGAAGCCGAGAGTCTGGCGCTGGAAGCGGCGCGCAACGGCTGGAGCGTGCGTGAGTTGGAGGAAGCCGCCCGGCGCGAGCAGAGTGCACCCAAGGGCAAGGCGAAGAGCACGCCATCGCGCGACGCCAACATCGCCGACCTGGAGCGCCAACTCAGCGAACGCTTCGCCACCCGCGTCGAGCTGGCGCAGGGTCGCGGCAGCCGCGGCAAGCTGGTGATCCACTACCACAGCAATGACGAGCTGGAAGGCATCCTCGGCAAGATCCGTTAAGGGCAGAAATGAGAGGAGAGAAGCGAGAGAGAGAGAGAGAGAGAGAGAGAGCGGGCATGCTGTGCCCTGATGCCTTCCCTCGCTTCTCACTCCTCTTCACTCGCTTCTCGCTCCGCCACACGCTTCACGTTCACGTTCACGTAAATATTCAAGGCTTTCCCCATGCCGCAACTTTCCGTCGTCGTCCCCGTCTTCAACGAGCGCGACAATATTCCGCCGCTGCTCGACGAGATCGCGGCTGCCCTGCGCGGCAAGGTCGATTACGAAGTCATCTATATCGATGATGACTCCAGTGACGACAGTCGCGCCGTGCTGGGCGCACAGAAGGCCGTCCATCCGGAATTGCGCGTGCTGCACCACGTCACCCGCAGCGGACAGAGCACGGCGGTGTGGAATGGCGTGCGCGAAGCAAAGTCGCCGTGGATCGCCACGCTGGACGGCGACGGCCAGAACGATCCTGCCGACATCCCGAAGCTGCTCGCCGCGCGCGCTACGGCGGACGCCGGGACGCGACTGTTCGCCGGCTGGCGCACCACCCGTCGCGACAGCTTCAACAAGCGGATCTCCTCGAAGATCGCCAACGCGGTGCGCTCGCGCATGCTCAGGGACGCCACGCCGGATACGGGTTGCGGCCTGAAACTGTTCGATCGCGAAGTGTTCCTGCGCCTGCCCTACTTCGACCACATGCACCGCTACCTGCCGGCGCTGGTCAAGCGTGCCGGATTCCAGAGCCAGAGCGTGCCAGTGGGTCATCGGCCACGCACCGCCGGTGTGTCCAAGTACGGCATGCTGGATCGGCTGTGGGTCGGCCTGGCCGACCTGCGTGGTGTGGCGTGGCTGATGCGGCGTGGCAAGGTGACCAAGGTCGAAGAGCTCTGAGTCGAGGAACCCAGAGCCGCGTCACGCCAGGCTGATGCGGTCGTCGTATGCTGGGAATCTTCCGTTCGGGTGACCGCCTATGAGCATCGCCGTCAAACGTGTCTACGAACCAGCCGCGAAAACCGACGGTTACCGTGTGCTGATCGATCGGCTCTGGCCGCGCGGACTGAAGAAGGACGACGTGCTGCTGGATCAGTGGGCGAAAGAGCTGGCGCCCTCCACCGCATTGCGCCAGTGGTTCGGGCATGAGCCGACGCGTTGGGATGGTTTCCGTCATCGTTATGCCGCCGAGCTGGATGCCGCTTCCACGCATTGGCGGCCGTTGGCCGAGCATGCGGCAAGGCATGTGGTCACCCTGCTCTACGGCGCGCGCGATGAGGAACACAACAACGCCGTCGCGCTCAAGGCCTATCTGGAAAACTGGCTGCGCACGCACGGCCCGCGCTGAGACCATCGAAACCAATGTGAGGTCAGTGCTGCCGCTGTGGCGTCGCCGACTTCGACCAGTGCGCCAGCGCCTCACGCGTCTGCGCACGACCACGCTCGATCAACTCGCGGGCGCGATAGAACTCGTACGCAGTCGATACGTTGCGTGGCAGCTGGATCAGCAGATCCGGCTCATACGCAGCCAGGCGCAGGCGCGAGAGGTTCGCCTGCATCAGGTCCATCGACTGGTTGAGCAGATCCCAGGCGCCAGGTTCGCGCGGCTTGCCTTCGCTGTGCGGCAGCAGCCGACCGAAGAATTCGCCAAGGCGGCGACGGTAACTGGTCTCGTCCACGGGATCGTCGTCAGTTGCTATCTCGACCGGCGCCAGCTGTGCCGGACCATCCATGCTGACCGCGAACAGGTAGTCGGCCGGATCGCGGATCAGCGGCGTGACGGGTACCGGATTCAACAGCGCGCCGTCGAGCAGTCGGCGCCCGTTGACTGCATATGGGCGAAACACTGTCGGGATCGAGATCGAGGCGCGGATCGCGTCGAACAGCGAGCCGCGCGTCAGCCACACCTCGCGTTCGCGATCAAGGTCGGTGGCCACCGCGGTGAAGGCGAGCGGCAGTTCCTGGATGCAGACGTCGCCAATCAATTCGCGCAACGTGCCGATGATCCGCTCGCCCTTGATCAGGCCGCCGCCGGAAAACGTCCAGTCGAGCAGTTTGAACACGTCAAGCCTGGCCAGCGTGCAGGCCCAGTCGCGATAGACATCGAGCTTGCCCATCGCATACACGCCACCAATCAAGGCGCCCATCGAGGTGCCGGCAATCGCGGTGATCTGGAATCCCTGCGCCTCGATCTCCTCGATTACGCCGATATGCGCCAGCCCCTTTGCACCACCGGCGCCGAGCGCCAGCGCCACGGTGGGTTTGCGTGGCACCACGGCATCGGCCGGTGCTGCGCTGGTTTCGGCGATCTCGGTATGGCTCATCGCGGCGCCTCGCTCATGCCGGCGACTGTTGGTAACCGCCCAAGGCCAACTGCAGCAGGATCTTCATTTCCTCGCGCAGCGGCAGCGGCCCCATGACCTCTGCGTCCGGGCCGTATTTGAGTACGTCCATCAGCAGTTCCTTCGAATTGGAGTAGGGCACTTTCAGTTCATAACGACCATCCGGCAGCCACTCGCCTTTCTGCTGCGAATGCCAGTGCTCGTCGGCGACCCAGCGGGCGGCGTGCGGCGAGAAGCGCAGAGTCGCCCATGCCTTCGGTTTGCCGGCGAAGATGCCGTAGCTGGAGGCGAGCAGTTCGTTGAGGTCGCCTTCCGCGACATCGGTGGCCGCGGCATCCAGCGCATGCGCCTCGGCCATGCGATCCACCGCGAAGCTGCGCAACGCCTCGCGGTCGTGATCCCATACGTCCAGATACCAGTTGTCGCGGTAATGGGTCAGCCGTTGCGGCGACACGGTGCGGTGGCTGTCGATGTTGGTAGTGCGTGCGCGGTAGCGGAAACGCAGTTGCTTCCGCTCCAGCACCGCGCCGGCGACGATGCGGAATACCTGCTGGTCGAGCTTGCGCTCGCCCCACGGGATCACCCGGATGCGCTCGATCGGCAATGCCTTGCCGCTGCCCTGATCGGACAGCAGGCCCTCGATGCGCGCCTTGAACGGCGCCAGTGCACCGGCCAGCACGCCCGGTCCGGAGCGGCTGATCAGCTCGTTCAGGGCCAGCAGCGCGGACAGTTCGTCGGAGGTCAGCCACAGCCCTGGCAACTCGAAGCGTTCGCCCTCGCCGACTTCGTAGCGAAACGCGGCCTGCTCGCCGCCAGCGCTTTCGATCGGCGCGCGCAGCGCGTCGCGCAGAAACGCGATGTCGCGATACAGCGTGGCGCGCGAACACTCCAGTTCACCGAGCAGGCGCGACAGCGGAATTGGGTAATGCGCCGATTTCAGAAGGCGGTGCAGGGTCAGTATGCGTTCGTAGCGATCCATGGATTCGTCGGCATATCGTGGGGATGAACGTTTGTAGCATGGCGGCGGTGCATGGCTGCCGCAAGCCATAGCTTGCTCGATGTATAGCGCTTAGGAGTGACGGGCTACGCGACGTGCCGTTGTCCGCTTGGCGGGATGTCCGGACCACATAGGCGCGATGACTTTTGCCAAAGGTTTCGGCGGCCTGAAACTCAGTGCTGCCTGAACCGCGCTAGCAAGCGTTCACAGTTCGTTCAATCCATTTCGTTAAGGTACGCATCACTATTAATTAACAAATGGACTGCCCCCGATGAAAAAGACCTTGATCGCCGGCCTGCTGCTGGCCGCCCTTGCAAGCTCTGCTGCGCAGGCTCAGGACGCAACGCCTGCCGCTGCCACCAACGATGGGGGTTGGAGCGGTTCGGGCCAAATGGGTTTTGCCTCGACCACCGGCAACTCGCGTTCGCAGAACATCAACGCCAAGCTGGACTTCAAGCAGGAAAACGACCAGTGGAAGAACGATATCTTCCTCAGCGAGCTGCGCGCCAAGAGCCAGACCAAGGTGGTCGACGCCGCCGGCAATACGGTCAATCAGTTCAACACCACCGCGAATGATTTTACGGCGGGAGCCTCGGCTGGCTTCAAGCTCGATCCGCGCAGCTACATCGTCGGTTCCGTGTATTACGACCACAACGATTTCGGTGCCCAGCTGTGGCAGGGCACCGTCGCCATTGGTTATGGCTACATCGCCGTGAAAGACGATCGTAACGAGTTGTCGTTCGAGGTCGGCCCCGGTTACATGCGCTTCCGCCCGGCGGTTACCGACGTCGTGGTCGGCGGCATCGATGTACCGCAGCAGACGACCGTGGAAGGTCAGACGGTGCTGCGTGGTTTGGTCAACTACAAGTTCAAGATCACCGACAACACCTCGTTCGATGACACCTTCCTGCTGGAATCGGGCTCGAAGGATACCTATATGCAGAACGATGCCGGTATCGCAGTCAGCATGACCAAGAAGCTGTCGCTGAAGGTGGGTTTCCAGGTGCGTCACAACAGCACCGTGCTGCCGGGTATCAAGAAGACGGATACGCTGGCGACCACCAACCTGGTCTACAGTTTCTAAGTCAAGCCTGCTTCGTTGCCGCAGTATCGACGGCCCTTCCGCGCAAGCGGGAGGGCCGTTTACGTTGTGGTGCGCGATCAGCGTCCGAGCAGTTCGTCCGCGCCCTGGGCCAGCAGGGTCGCGGCGACGTATTGGCCCAGGGCCTCCGCCTGATCGCTGGTGCTGCTGCCCTCGGCATGCAGCAAGCGGCCGCTGGCCGCATCGCCCACCATGCCGCGCAGATACAGTCCGTGTTCGCCAAGCACACACCAGGCGCCGACCGGTACCGTGCAGCTGCCCCCCAGTGCCTGGTTCATCGCCCGCTCGGCGGTGATGGTGAGCCGGGTATCGGCATCGTCCAGCGCGGCGAGCAGGGCCAGCACGCTGGCCTGCCCTTCATGCGCCTCGATCGCGATCGCTGCCTGGCCCGGTGCCGGCAGCCAGTCCGGTGCGGCCAGACGGGTACGGATGCGTGCGGCCAGCCCCAGCCGCTCCAGACCGGCGCAGGCCAGCACGATCGCGTCGTAGTCGCCGGCATCGAGTTTGCCCAACCGGGTGCCGACATTGCCGCGTAGGTCGAGCAGCACCAGATCCGGCCGCAGCGCGCGCAGCTGCGCCTGCCGCCGCAGCGATGAGGTGCCGACCCGTGCGCCGTAGGGCAACGCAGCGAGGTCCGCGTAATGGTTGCTGACAAACGCATCCGCCGCATCCGCGCGCGGCAGGATCGCCGGCAGCACGAAACCCGGTTCCAGCTGGGCTGGTACGTCCTTCAGCGAATGCACGGCCAGGTCGGCGCGGCCTTCCAGCATCGCCACCTCGAGTTCCTTCAGGAACAGGCCCTTGCCGCCGATCGTCGCCAGCGGCTGGTCGAGAATCTCGTCGCCACGAGTAGTCATCGGCACCAGTTCCACCAACAGCCCCGGATGCGCCGCGCGCAGCAGGGCGGCGACGTGCTCGGCCTGCCACAGCGCGAGTGCGCTCTTGCGGGTGGCGATACGCAGGGTGGGGGGATTCATTGGAACTCCGCGACATTTGGCTGGGTCATATTGTCGCGTAGTTTCCGCGTACGGGTGCAGCGACGTATCGGCGCAGGACGGGTGCGCAGCCCGCGACGGACAGCTACGATGGTCGGCATCGCATAGGAGAAGATCATGCAAAGCGGCAATCCGGTACTCAACAAGAACACCTTCCTGGACGCGGCCAGCGGCGCAGTCGTTTCGCGCGGCGACGAGGCGATGACGATCAACGGCACGGTCAACAAGACCGGGTTTCTGCTGGTTCTTGTTCTGGTCGGTGCGATGTACAGCTGGAGCCAGTTCAGCGGTCCGGCCAGCATGCCGGCAATGCTCCCGTTGGTGCTGATCGGCGCGATCGGCGGCCTGATCCTGGCCCTGATCACCTCATTCAAGAAGACCTGGGCGCCGATTACCGCGCCGCTATATGCCTTGGTGGAAGGTCTGTTCATCGGCGCGCTGTCGGCGATCTTCGAGATGCGCTATCCGGGCATCGTGATCCAGGCGGTGGGGCTGACCTTCGGCACCATGGCGGCGCTGCTGCTGGCCTATCGCAGCGGGCTGATCAGGGTCACCGAGAAATTCAAGCTCGGCATCGTCGCTGCCACCGGTGGCGTGATGCTGCTGTACCTGGCCAATTTCGCGATGGGCTTCTTCGGCCATTCGATGGGCTTCATCAACGGCCATAGCGGTATCGGCATCGCATTCAGCGTGGTCGTGGTGGTGATCGCCGCACTGAACCTGGTACTCGACTTCGACTTCATCGAATCCGGCGTCAACGCCGGTGCACCGAAGTACATGGAGTGGTACGGCGCGTTCGCGCTGGTGGTCACCCTGGTCTGGCTGTACCTGGAGCTGCTGCGGCTGCTGTCGAAGCTGCAATCGCGCAACTGATATCGCGCACTCAGTCCAATCAACGCTGATGGGGTCAGCGTTGAGTTTTCATGAGCAGTCCAGAAAGGGGATGAATTGTGATGATCCATGGTCTGGCGAAGCATTTCGCATTGGCGATGCTTCTCATGGGAAGTACGGTGGGAGCCGTAGCAAACAGCATGGATCGCGCCGAGGTCATCGCGCCACCAGTGCCTATTTACACCCCTATGCCGCAATATCCGGGGTCGGCTTCGAATCGCCCAGAAGGCATGGTTCTCATGCTGATGGATATCGATATCGAGGGACATGTCATCACGGCACGTATCGACCAGTCCAGCGGTTATCGGGTACTCGACGAAGCTGCATTGAACGCGATCCGACATTGGCGATTCAAGCCAAAAACCGTCAATGGTGTTGCGGTGGAAGGTTATGTGAGGCTGCCCGTCAACTTTAACGCAGCACCGACACCACCAGCCTCGTCATTTCCGCCGGATGCGACCGTAATGGAGGGAGAGAAAGCTGCCAGCGTCGGCGATTTTGGCGAAGCATTTCGAAAATTCGAGCCATTGGCTATTCAGGGCAATGCGCTCGCGCAATATGACCTGGCACGGGTGTACTACTTTGGCTCGGGAGTACCAGTCGATTACGTCAAGGCGCTGACATGGTTTCAGAAGGCAGCGGAACAGGGACACTCTCACGCACAGGCCATGCTTGCCGGCATGTACATGAAAGGTCAGGGCGTGCCCAAGGATTATGCGACCGCAGCCGTCTGGTTTCGAAAGGCGGCAGAGCAACATTATGTGGATGCCGAGTTCATACTCGGTGATCTTTATGAAGGCGGGATTGGCGTGCCGCGCGACTACGTTGAAGCTGCACGCTGGTATCGCGTGGCAACAGCGCATGGAAGCCCTGTCGCGGCGAAGAGTCTGGCGATCATGTATGCCGAGGGGCGTGGTGTGCCTAAAAGTCCCGAGATTGCCTATGCGCTCTTTCATCTCCCGTCGAACGTGCCCGATCGACCCGACCAGGCGCGTGCCCGTGGCGAGCTGAGTACTTCCTTGACACACGAACAAATCGCCGCGAGCAATGCATTGGTGCAACAGATGAAGCAAGTGGGTGTGCTGCAGGTGCTGGATTCTTATTGACCGTGCTTGTCGTTTGCCGCGATGGTGCGCTTGGCGCAGCTAAGTGATGAGTGTCATGTGGAAATCAGCATCACCTATATCGACCTGAGCAAGTGGACCGCCACGCGCGCACGTTGCCACGCGTGGTATATGCAGCAGGCGCCAGCTCGCCAGACAATCCTCAACAGACGACCCATGGCCACCATGCCAGATGGACTCCATTCAAGCGGGGAAGCAGCATGAGTCGGATGCCGGGCCTGGATCTGTTGCGTGCCATCGCGATCGTGTGGGTGATGCTGTTCCATTCGTACATCGTCGGCGGCATCGGCGAGCGCTTTGCCCTGCTGGAAAGTTACGGCTGGATCGGGGTCGACCTGTTCTTCGTGCTGAGCGGTTACCTGATCGGCTCGCAGTTGCTGAAGCCGCTCAGCCGTGGCGAGCCGCTGGCGTTCGGCAATTTCTACCTGCGCCGCTCGCTGCGTGTGTTGCCGGCATATCTGGTGGTGTTGGCGCTGTACTTCAGCATGCCGGGTTTCCGCGAGGCGGACGGCATCCAGCCGCTGTGGCAGTTCCTCACGTATACGGTCAACCTGCTGATCGACTACCAGCACAACAAGGCGTTCTCGCATGTGTGGTCGCTGTGCGTGGAAGAGCATTTCTACCTGCTGTTTCCCTTGCTGGCCTGGTGGCTGATGCGCCGCCCATCTCTGGCGAAATTCGTCGGTGTATGCGTGGCGACGGTGCTGGCGGGCATGGCCATCCGCGGCTATGTCTGGCTGCATGAGCTGGCGCCGACGCCGAACTCGCTTGAGTTCGGCGTGCGCTTCGTTGAGGGCATCTATTACCCGACCTATACCCGGCTCGACGGCCTGCTCGCGGGCGTGGTGCTGGCGGCGATCCAGGCGTTCCGTCCGGCGTGGTGGCGGCAGATGCAGGAGCGGGCCAACCGCTTGCTGCTGCCGGCAGGTCTGCTGATCACGGCGCTGGCGATGTGGCTGTTCCGCGATCGGGCTGGTCTGTTGCCAAGCGTGATCGGCTATCCCTTGCTGTCGCTGGGCTTCGCCTTGCTGGTAGCTGTCGCGGCCGGCACGCAAGGCTGGCTGAGCCGCTTGCGGATACCCGGCGTGAAATGGCTGGCGCTGACTTCCTACAGCCTGTACCTGATCCACAAGGCGGTATTTCATCTGGTCGAAAGCACGCTGCCACCGCAGTTGCTGGAGCAGGGCGTACTCACGTTCGCGATCTATGCGGTGGCGGCGTTGCTAGGTGGAGCCTTGTTGTACTACGGGGCCGAACGGCCGTTCCTGCGACTGCGCGAACAGCTGCGCCACAGGAAAGCCGTCCCGGCCATCGCCGACGAAATCGCCGCGTCGACGGCGCCGATTCAATAACGCCGATCGCGCGAGATCAGCGCACCCACAGCGCCTTCGCCCGCGCCACCACATTATCCACCGTGAAGCCGTATTCGCGCAGCAACACGTTGGCCGGCGCGGAAGCGCCGAAGCGGTCGACGCCGAGCATGTCACCCTTGGCGCCCACGTAGCGATCCCAACCTTGCGAGACGCCCAGTTCCACCGCGAGTCGTGCGGATACATTTGGCGGCAGCACCTGATCGCGGTAGCTCTGCGGCTGCGCATCGAACAGCTCCCAACTCGGCATCGACACGCAGCGCACCGCGATGCCTGCGGCCTGCAACTGATCGGCTGCGGCGAGGATCAGGGCGACTTCGGAACCGCTGGCGAGCAGGATCAACGTTGGCTTGCCGTCCTTCGCGTCGCTCAGCACATAGGCGCCCTGGCGCACGCCGTCGGCACTGGCGTAGCGCGTGCGGTCGAGCGTGGGGAGATCCTGTCGGGTCAGCGCCAGCAGTACCGGATGCTTCTCCGATTGCGCCGCCACCTTCCACGCCTCTGCGGTTTCATTCGCGTCGGCGGGGCGGATCACGGTGAGGTTGGGGATCGCGCGCAGGCTGGCCAGCTGTTCCACCGGTTCATGCGTGGGGCCGTCCTCGCCTACCGCGATGCTGTCGTGGGTGAATACATGCACCACGTGCACGCCCATCAGCGCGGCGAGGCGGATCGCCGGGCGCATGTAGTCGGAGAAGATCAGGAAGGTCGAGCCGTACGGCAGGAAGCCACCGTGCACGGCCAGCCCGTTGCTGATCGCGCCCATCGCGTGTTCACGCACGCCGAAATGCAGGTTGCGGCCGGCATAGCTCCAGCCGGCGCTATCGGAACCTTGCGTATCTTGTCCCGGCGCAGGAGCCGGGTTGAAGTCACCGAACCCTTTCAGATTGGTATGCGTCGACGAGTCGAGGTCGGCGGAACCGCCAAACAGCGCGGGTAGTTTCGCCGCAAGCGCATTCATCACCTTGCCGCTGGCGACGCGGGTGGCGAGGCCCTTGGCGTCGGCAGGGAACACGGGAATATCCGCGTCCCAACCAGCCGGCAATTCGCCGCGCAGGCGACCCTGCAGTTCTTTGGCCAGATCGGGGAACGCCTTGGCATAGGCGTCCAGACGTCCATTCCAGTCGGCTTCCGCCTTGGCGCCTTGCTCGAGTGCCTCGCGGAAATGTGCCAGCGCGGGCTCCGGTTCCAGGAAATCGGGCTCGAGTGGCCAGCCGAGGTTCTGCTTGGTCTTCTTGGTGTCCTCGATACCGAGCGGCGAACCGTGCGCCTTGAAACTGTCCTGCTCGGGCGAACCGAAACCGATATGCGTGCGCACCAGAATCAGCGACGGCCGCGTGGTGTCGGCGCGGGCGGCCTCCAGCGCGGCGCTGATCGTATCCACATCATTGCCGTCGGCCACGTGGATGATCTGCCAGCCATACGCCTCGAAGCGTTTGGCGCGATCCTCGGAAAACGTGATGTCGGTGCCGGCGGCGAGGGTGACGTAGTTGTCGTCGTACAGGCAGACCAGCTTGCCCAGTTTCAGATGCCCGGCGAGCGAGGCGGCTTCGCTGGCGACGCCTTCCATCAGGTCGCCATCGCTGACGATCGCCCAGGTGCGGTGGTCGATCACGTCATGGCCGTCGCGGTTGTAACGCGCAGCCAGATGCGCCTCGCCGATCGCCATGCCGACCGCATTGGCCAAGCCTTGGCCGAGCGGTCCGGTAGTCACTTCAACACCGGACGTGTGGCCGTATTCGGGATGTCCCGGTGTCTTGCTGCCCCACTGGCGGAACTGCTTGAGGTCATCCAGCGACAGCGCGTAACCGGTCACGTGCAGCAGGCTGTACAGAAGGGCCGAGCCGTGGCCGGCGGACAGCACGAAACGATCGCGGTCGGGCCAGTGTGGATTCGCCGGGTGATGCTTCAGCTGCTTTGTCCACAGCGCATACGCCATCGGCGCGGCACCGAGCGGCAGGCCGGGATGGCCGCTATTGGCCTTCTGCACCATGTCCACCGACAGGAAGCGAAGCGTGTTGATGCATTGCTGATCGAGCGCGCTGGACATGGTGGTTCCTTGGATGACGTAGGGTAGAAAGGGTTGTTCAGGCGAGCGCGGCGTCGACGATCTTCTGAGCTTCGGCGAGCAGGCTCTGCAGGTGGTCCGGGCTCTTGAAGCTTTCCGCGTAGATCTTGTAGATCGCCTCGGTGCCGGACGGTCGCGCGGCGAACCAGCCGCTGGCAGCCACGACCTTGATGCCGCCGATCGCCGCGCCATTGCCCGGCGCCTTGTCGAGCACCTGTTCGATCTTCTCGCCGGCGAGCTGGTCGCTCTTCAATTGATCGGGCGACAGCTTGGCCAGCTTCGCCTGTTGCGCCGGCGTGGCGGCCGCTTCGACACGATCGGCGAACGGTTCGCCGAGTTCCTTGGCCAGCTGCGCGTACAACTCACCGGGATCCTTGCCCTGGCGCGCGGTGATCTCGGCCGACAACAGTGCAGGCACCAGACCGTCCTTGTCGGTGGTCCACACCGAGCCGTCGTGGCGTAGCAGCGACGCACCCGCGCTCTCTTCGCAGCCGAAGCCGAGCGAGCCATCGAACAGGCCTTCGGAAAACCACTTGAAGCCGACCGGCACTTCATACAGCGATCGACCCAGCCGCTTCACCACGCGGTCGATCAGCGCAGTGGTGACCACGGTCTTGCCGACCGCAGCCTTGGCATTCCAGTTCGGCCGATGCTGGAACAGATAGTCGACCAGCACCGACAGGTAACGATTCGGTTCCATCAGCCCGCTGCTGCGGGTGACAATGCCGTGGCGGTCGTGGTCGGTGTCGCAGGCGAACGCGACGTCGTATTGGTCCTTCAGCCCGATCAGCCGTTGCATCGCGTACTTCGATGAAGGATCCATGCGGATCTTGCCATCCCAGTCCACCGTCATGAACGCGAACTGCGGATCGACTTCCTTGCTGACCACGGTGAGATCGAGTTTGTAGCGATCGGCGATGGGTGCCCAGTAGTGCACGCCGGCACCACCGAGCGGATCGACGCCCATGTGTACGCCGGCGCTGCGGATCACATCGAAGTCGATGATGTTGGCAAAGTCGGCGACGTAGTGATTGAGGAAGTCGTGTTCGTGTGTCGTGGAGGCTTTGCGCGCCTGCGCGAACGGCATGCGTTTCACGTCCTTCAGGCCGCCTTCGAGCAAGGCGTTCGCGCGGTTCTGCACCCAGCCGGTGATGTCGGTGTCGGCCGGCCCGCCATTGGTCGGGTTGTACTTGAAGCCGCCGTTGTCCGGCGGATTGTGTGACGGGGTGATCACGATGCCGTCGGCCAGGCCGCTGGTGCGGCCCTTGTTGTAGACCAGGATCGCGTGCGAGATCGCCGGCGTGGGAGTGAACTCGCCGCCGGTGGCGATCATCGTTTCCACACCGTTCGCCGCCAGCACTTCCAGCGCGTTCTCGAACGCGGGTTGCGACAACGCATGGGTATCGAACCCGATGAACAGCGGGCCGTCGATGCCCTTGCTCTTGCGGTATTCGCAGATCGCCTGGCTGATCGCCAGGATGTGCCATTCGTTGAAGCTGCGATCGAAAGAACTGCCGCGATGGCCGGAGGTGCCGAAGGCGACGCGCTGTGCGGACACCGACGGATCAGGTTTCAGGTCGCTGTAGGCGGCCAGCAGCTTGGGAATGTCGACCAGGATCGACGCCGGCGCCGGCTTGCCGGCGAGTGGACTGATTTTCTGACTCATGCTTTTCCCGAAGTCGCACCATCGCGCAGCTGGCGATAGCGATGGATCAAGGCGTTGGTCGAACTGTCGTGGGCCAACTTAGGTTCGTCCTTCGCGGTCAGCTCGGCGATGGTGGTCTTCGCCAGCTGCTTGCCCAGCTCTACGCCCCACTGGTCGAACGAGTCGATATCCCAAATCGTGCCCTGCACGAACACGCTGTGCTCGTAAAGCGCGATCAGGGTGCCCAGCACGTGCGGTGTCAGTTTCGCCGCGAGAATGGTATTGCTGGGGCGATTGCCCTCGAACGTGCGATGCGGCACCAGCGCTTCCGGCGTACCTTCGGCGCGCACCTCTTCCGCGGTCTTGCCGAACGCCAGCGCCTCGCCCTGCGCGATCAGGTTCGCCATCAGCAGGTCGTGCTGGTCGCCGCCGCCTTGGGCAGGCAGCGGGTTCAAGGTATGGCCGAAGCCGATGAAGTCACACGGCACGATGCGCGTGCCCTGGTGGATCAGCTGGTAGAACGAGTGCTGGCCATTGGTGCCCGGCTCGCCCCAGTAGATCGGTCCGGTGTTGTAGTCCACAACCTTGCCGTTGAGTGTCACGTGCTTGCCGTTGCTCTCCATCGTCAGCTGCTGCAGGTAGGCGGGGAAGCGTTTCAGGTACTGCTCGTACGGCAGCACCGCGACCGTGGCCGCATCGAGGAAGTTGTTGTTCCAGATCGCCAGCAGGCCCATCAAGGCCGGCAGGTTGGATTCCAGCGGCGCGCTACGGAAGTGCTCGTCCATCGCATGGAAGCCGGCCAGCATTTCATGGAACTGCTCCGCGCCGATCGCCAGCATGGTCGACAGGCCGATCGACGAATCCATCGAATAACGGCCACCGACCCAGTCCCAGAAGCCGAACATGTTGGCGGTGTCGATGCCGAACTTCGCCACGCCTTCGGCATTGGTGGAGACCGCGACGAAGTGCTTGGCGATGGCGCTCTCGTCACCTAGCGTCTTGAGACACCAGGCGCGTGCCGCGTGCGCATTGGTCAGCGTTTCCAGCGTGGTGAAGGTCTTCGAGCAGATGATGAACAGCGTTTCGGCCGGGTCCAGGTCGCGCACGGCTTCGGAGAAATCGGTACCGTCCACATTCGAGACGAAACGAAACGTCATGTCGCGTCGGCTGTAATCGCGCAGCGCCTCGTAAGCCATCACCGGACCGAGGTCGGAGCCGCCGATGCCGATGCTGATCACGTTGCGGATGCGCTTGCCGGTATGGCCCAGCCATGCGCCGCTGCGCACCCGTTCGGAAAACACGGCCATGCGATCCAGCACTTCGTGTACGTCCGGCTCCACATCATGGCCGTCGACCAGGATCTTTTCCGTGGTCGGTGCGCGCAGCGCCACGTGCAGCACCGCGCGACCCTCGGTGCTGTTGATCTTGTCGCCGCGGAACATCGCCTCGATCCGCTGCGGCAGTTCGCAGGCCTCGGCCAGTTCGCGCAGCAGGCGCAGCGTGTCGGCGTCGACGCGCTGCTTGGAATAATCCAGGTACAGGCCGACATCCTCGACGGTCAGCTGCTTGCCGCGTTGAGCATCCGCAGCGAACAACTCGCGCAGATGTTTAGTGCCGATCGTGGCGAAGTGCTGCTTGAGTGCCTGCCATTGCGGGAGTGTGGTGAGAGGGGCGTGGCTCATCGCAGGGCGGGTCCTTTCGATTTGTCGGCCAGTGCGCTGGTCTTGTCGGCGATCCGCTGCAATAGCTGCGTCCACGATTTGACGAAGGCCGCGGCGCCGTCGACCTGCAGCTTGAGTGCCAGCGCATCGACATCGACGCCTGCCTTGCCGATCTGCGCCAGCACGCTGTCGGCATCACCACCGTCGGTACGCATCACGCCATGCAGCTGGCCGTGGTCGGCGAACGCGAGCAGGGTTTTTTCCGGCATCGTGTCGATGGTATCCGGGGCGGCCAGCGCGCTGATGTACAGCGTGTCCGGCGAGGACGGGTCCTTGGTGCCGGTGCTGGCCAGCAGCAGGCGTTGCGGCTGTGCACCAGCAGCTTCGAGCTTCTGCCAACGGGGCGAGGCGAGCAGTTCACGATAGGCGCGGTAGGTCTGCTGGCCTACCGCGATGCCGAGCTTGTTGTGCAGCTCGGGCGGCAGTTGCGGGTTGCTGGCGACGTCCCAGCGGCTGATGAACAGCGAAGCGACCGAACCCACGCGCGAACCGAGCCCGGCGGCGATGCGCCGCTCGATGCCGCGCATGTAGGCCTCGGAGACGGCCACGTACTGTGCACAGGAAAACAGCAGGGTCACATTGATCGGGATGCCGAGGAAGATCGATTCCTCGATCGCCGGGAGGCCTTCCGGCGTGCCGGGAATCTTCACGAACAGGTTGTCGCGCTGCGCCTGGCTGTGGATCTGTTTGGCCGCGGCGATCGAGCCGGCGGTATCGGCTGCCAGCAATGGCGAGACTTCCATCGAGACCCAGCCATCGACGCTGTCGGTGGCGTCGAAGATCGGCCGGAACAGGTCGGCGGCGCGGCGCAGGTCTTCCAGTGCCAGCTCGGTGAAAAGCGTCTCGCCGGACAGACCGGCCAACGCCTTGGCGTGCACGCCGGCGTCGTAGGCATCACCGTCGCCAATCGCGGCATCGAAGATGCTCGGGTTCGAGGTCAGCCCGGTGACCGAGAGATCCGCGATGTAGCGCGCCAGCGTGCCGTCGTCGAGCAGGGTGCGGGTGATGTTGTCCAGCCACAGGCTCTGGCCGAGTTCGTGCAATTGCTGGGTCGCTTTCATGCTTGCTCCATGACTTCGGTTCAATTCGGTTTGTTTCAGTTTGCCGGAAGGCTGATGACGGGCGTGTCTGGCAGGAAGTCTTCCAGCTTACGCCCCCGCAGATCGCCGATGCACGCAATCGTGAGGTCCGGCGCGGGCTGCAGGTCGGCCGGCGCCGCGGCCGCGTAATGGCCTTGGCGCACGAACACCGTGGTCAGCTTGTCGCCAAGGCGCTGCTTCATCTCGGCGAGGATCTGCGGCTTGTCGTCGACCATCACGTAATGCGCAGCCGGGTAGCGCTGCTGCATCGCCACCAGCATGTGCTGCTTGTGCAGGTAGATCAGCACCTCGCCATCAAGTGCATCCCACAGTCCCGCGTGCTGGATCTTGCGCGGCTGGAACACCACGTCGCCATCGGACAGTATCGCCGTCGGGCCCAGCGTGCGCAGGTGCGCGACGGTGTCCAGCGCGTGCGGATACAGCCGCGCGGCAAACGGATACTCCAGCAGGTAGGCCGACATCTGCAGTAGCGCCGGGTTGTTGTCGAGACCGGCACGGAAGAGCTGCAGTGCACCGAGGTAGTCGGCATAGCCCAGCTCGTCACGCAGCTGTGCATAGATCGCCCAGTAGCGGTCGCGTTCGGTGGTGCCGAACGCCTGCTCGAGTTTTTCGCCGAGGTCGGTGGCAAAGCGGTCGTTGTCGAGCAGAGTGTTGTCGACATCGAGCAGGAAGACGACGAAAGCGACACCACTGGCGTTGTCGCTCAGCATGGTTCGCTCGCTTCGGCGACGGGGTCATGCCAGCCCTCGGTACTGCTGACGATCTTCGCGGCCTCGGCCGGTCCCCAGCTGCCCGGCTCGTAGAAGGTCACGTTGCCCTCATGCTGCAGTACCTGGTCGACCACGGCCCAAGCCGCCTCGACGCATTCGTCGCTGGTGAACAACGCGTTGTCGCCACGCATCGCGTCGGCGAGCAGCCGCTCGTATGGCGGCTTCTCCACCGCGGCATGGTGATGTGCGACCAGCTCCACCGGTTCGCCCTGCATCGCCTCGCCCGGCTTCTTCACCCGCATGCCTTCGGCAATGATCACCTCGGGACTGAGCCGGAAGCGGAAGTAGTTCGATTGCGGCGGCGTGATCTCGTCGAACACCGACAGCGGCGGCGTCTTCATGTCGACGATCACCTCGGTGGTGGTGATCGGCAGGTTCTTGCCGGTACGGATGTAGAACGGCACGCCGGCCCAGCGCCAGGTGTCGATGTGCAGGCGCAGCGCGACGAACGTCTCCACGTTGGAATCCGGCGCCACGCCGTCGACCTGGCGATAGCCGTTGAACTGGCCGCGCACCACTTCCTTCGGATCGAGCGGGCGCATCGCGCGGAACAAGCGCAGCTTTTCCGCATTCAGCGAGGCGGGGTCGTTGCCGATCGGCGCATCCATCGCCAATAGCGAGGTCACCTGCAGCAGGTGGTTCTGCAGCACGTCGCGGATCGCACCGACGCCTTCGTAGAAGCTGCCACGGCCATCCACGCCGAACTGCTCGGCCATGGTGATCTGCACGCTGTCGACATAGCGGTTGTTCCATACCGGCTCGAGCACGCTGTTGGCGAAGCGGAAATACAGCAGGTTCTGCACCGGCTCCTTGCCCAGGTAATGGTCGATGCGGAAGATCGCCGATTCCGGGAACACCTCATGCAGGGTGCGGTTGAGCGCCTGTGCCGAGGCCAGGTCGCGGCCAAAGGGTTTTTCCACCACTACCCGCGCATTGTCGGCACAGCCGGCCTGGTGCAGGTTCTTCACCACCACGCCGAACAGGCTCGGCGGAATCGCCAGGTAATGCAGCGGTGCCTTGGCGCTGCCGAGCACCTGTTTCAAGTGGGTGAACGTGGCCGGATCGTTGTAGTCGCCATCGACGTACTGCAGACGTGCCGAAAACTTCGCAAACGCGGCCTCATCGACATCGCCGCCATGTTGCTTCGCCGCCTGCGCCAGGCTGTCGTGGGCGCGCTGTCGCAGCTTTTCGACGTTCCAGCCGGAATGCGCCACGCCGATGATCGGCAGATCCAGCCCATCGCGCAGCATCATCGCCTGCAGGGCGGGGTAGATCTGCTTGTAGGCGAGGTCGCCAGTGGCGCCGAAAAAGACCAGGGCATCCGAACGGGGTATCGGCATAACGATTGCTCTCTCCATGGAGCTGGCGGACGCCGTCAAAA
>Ga0302316_10000115_pt1 | contig 70018 bp, 64 predicted proteins | sample III_Palsa_N3_2_FD_200456 | JGI IMG/M metagenome (GOLD analysis project Ga0302316, IMG submission 200456) | Peat permafrost microbial communities from Stordalen Mire near Abisko, Sweden - III_Palsa_N3_2 | ecosystem: Environmental > Terrestrial > Soil > Palsa > Peat permafrost | place: Sweden...
TCCGCACGAGTTGCAGAATTGCTGTGAGTGGCAGCCACACAGCAAGGATCATCAGCAGGAAGGGACCGTAAAAGTTTCCTGCTGAGCCGGGCCAGTGGTAGAACTCGTTCAGGGACACGTCCTGAATCGGCCTGAGGATCCAGTACAGGTAGAGGACCGTTAAGCCGAGCGCACACAAGCCATTCCGCACCAGCGAGTTGCTACGCAGAGCGGCGGCGAATTCCAAAGCACGTCGAAATAGTTGCAAGAGGCTAGGCTTTCGACTCAGTGCTTACGGTTTCGATGGCTGGTTCCGGTGCTGGCTTGTTGCGCGTGAAGAGCGACTTGATGCGTCGGCGAAGGGTAAAGAGCACCCCGGTGAGGATGGTGCCCGCGGCTTGCAGCATGAGTAGACCTGAGCCTGGATCGACGTAGGCGTAGGCTTTGTGCTCGAAGGCAAGGCTCAGGCAGAAAAACATGGCAGCGGTGACAAAGGAATACAGAATTCTAAGGCGCACGTGAACCTCCAGTGGCAGGGATGAAGGACAAGTCCAACATCGAAAGGAGCGGCGTACCTCGATGGTCCGAGATGCATGATATTCGTTAAGGGAGAATGAACCGTTCACCAATATTTGGTGAATCAGTCCTTCGAATTTATCGTCACTCGATGGGTCGCGTCAACGATGGAGCACCCGTTTTTTTGCGATTTTGGCCAAAAAAAGTAAGGGCGAGGATTGGATCCTCGCCCTTACTGTTGATGCTATTGAGTTTCTGGTTAGCGGCCGCGATTGCTGCCACCGCTGCTGCGGCGACCTGCGGGACGGCCGGCATTGCCGCCGTGGGGACGGCTGCCGCTGCTGCTGGGGCGACCGCCGCTGGGGCGTCCACCGGAGCCACTGCGCGAGCCACCGAAGCCGCCGCGTGAGCGCTGGGGTGCAGCGTTGGCGTTGGGTGCGGATTCGTTGATGGTGCCATCAGCATTCTTCCAGCTGCGGGTTTCCATCTGCATGAGGGCGTCGATGCCACCGACGGGCTTGCTGAAGTCGATGGGCTTATTGCGCTCTTCCTTGGCAAGGTTCTTGTCGGCTTCGTTCCAGGCGAACTTGATCTTCAATTCGCGCTCGAGCTTGCGGGCATCACCCTTCTCGAGGGGCGTGATGAAGGTGCTGGCAATGCCCTTCTTGCCGGCGCGGCCGGTGCGGCCGATGCGGTGAACGAAATCGTCCGAGCCATTGGGCAGGTCGTAGTTGACGACGTGCGCGATGTTGGAGATGTCGATGCCGCGGGCGGCGACGTCGGTTGCAACCAGGACGCGGCTGCGGCCGGTAGCGAAGCTCTTGAGGGCGGCGGTGCGCTGCGATTGCGAGCGGTCGCCGTGGATGATCTCGACTTCGTGGCCGAGCTTCTCGAGCTTGCGACCGATGCGGTCGGCACCGTGCTTGGTGCGCGAGAAGACGAGGTAGGTGCCCTCTTCTTCATTGAGCATCTTGTCGAGCTGCGAAAGCTTCTGGTCTTGCATGACGGTATAGACGCGAAGCTCTACGCTGTCGACTGGATGCGAGGTGATGCCGATTTCTACGCGCACTGGATTCTGTACGTAGTCCTTGACGATCTCGCGGATGTTGGCGTCGAGGGTCGCGGAGTAGCACATGGTCTGACGGTCTTTTGGCAGGGAGGCTACGATGCGCTTAATGGCCGGGAGGAAGCCCATGTCCAGCATGCGATCGACTTCGTCGAGGACGAGCATGTCGACGTCCTTGAGGTTGATGGCGCGGCGACGGAGGAAGTCTTCGAGGCGGCCGGGGGTGGCGACGATGAGGCGCGGGCCACGGCTGATCTGCTCGATCTGGGTGTTCTCGGAGAGGCCACCGCAGACCAGCACGGCATCGGTCTTGAGCGTCGGGCAGATCTTGTGGAAGGCTTCGAGGACCTGCATAGCGAGCTCGCGGGTGGGAAGGAGGATGAGCGAGAGGACGGGGGTCTTCTTGCCGCGCGTGGAGGGGACCGAGATCTCCTCAAGGCGCTCGATCATGGGGATCAGGAAGCTGAGGGTCTTGCCGGTGCCGGTGGAGGCGGTGGCGAGGATGTCGTCACCTTCGAGCGCGGGCGGGATGGCTCCAGCCTGAACGGGCGTGGGAGTGATGAAGCCAGCGGCGAAGAGGCGCGCCTTGAGCGACTCCGAGATCTGGAAGTCGTTGAAGGTGACGGACGCGGAGGTCTCATCGGTTGCGGTGATGTTGCGGGAGATCTGAAGTGGTTCAGGGTTCAGAATGGAATCAAGAGTAAGGGTAGACAAGGTTTTCCTTTGCAATGGGTGAAGAAGGAGAATGAATGCAGTGACGCTTACGGTTGGCAGGCGCAGGTTGTGCGGCATGCAAACGGTTGCGTGGATCCTGTTTCAGCATTGCTTGGTTCTGGTCTCCCAGATGCCCATCGGGGCGCAATAAGCATTGCTGCTGCACGGCGAGGCGTGATCCTGTGATCGGCCTGCTAGCCAGAGCAACCAACGCTTAAGGGACGGGCGGTGGGTGGGGTATGTATGGCGCTCGCGGTCTCTGGCCAGACTCGAATCCATTTGGAGTCATCTGCCCGCGGTGCCCTGCGTGAAAAATATCAACGCGAGACCAGTATAGCACGGCAGCCTTGATTCATGCCTATTTTGTAGGCAGGGGGGCTCTACGGAGATGCTATGCTGCCGAAATGTTGCCCATACTGGAGACGAAAAGGCTGATTTTGCGGCCGTTGCAGTTGGAGGATGCAGCGCGGATCGAAGAGCTGTTTGCTCACTGGGAGATTGTGCGGCTGCTGAATGCCAGGATCCCGTGGCCGTACCCGGCGGGTGGATCGATCGAGAACATTCGCGGTACGGCGTTGCCGGCGATGGAGCGCGGCGAGGAGTGGGATTGGACGCTGCGGCTGAAGACGGATCCGGAGACGATCATCGGGCGGATCGGGCTTTATCTGGGCGAGAACAATCGCGGGTTCTGGATGGGATTGCCGTGGCAGGGACAGAGGCTCATGAGTGAGGCGGTGATTGCGGTGACGGACTTCTGGTTCGAGGTGCTGGGTTTTCCGGTGCTGCGGGTGCCGAAGGCTGTGGAGAATGCTGGGTCGCGGCGCATCTCGGAGAAGATGGGGATGCGAGTGGTGGAGGTGAAGGAGAGCGACTATGTGTGCGGGCGGCTGCCGACGGAGGTGTGGGAAATTACGGCGGAGGAGTGGCGGGCGTTTCGGCGGAAATGAAAACGCCCTACGCGGATGGAATTCATCAAACGCAGGGCGTGGGTTGAGTTCAGTTGAAGATTAGTGACCGTGACCGCCATGGCCGGCTGCGCTGAAGTTACCGTGGCCGTCGCTGGTGTGCGAGGCGTGGAAGCTCTTGAAGTTGTCAGCGGGAGCGTGATAGCTGCCGTGGCCGGGAAGGGCGCCATGGTAGCCAGTGCGTGGATCGAACTTGCGATTCACGGAACCGTGGAAGCCATCGGGGCCGTGAAACCAAGGGCCTGCTCCGATGAAGACACCGCCATTGAACCACTCGGGGCCATAGAAGCCGTAGGGGGCGCAGTTGTACGGCGCGTAGTCGTAGTAGCCGTACGGGCAGCCGGGTTCGGCGCCGATGTTGACGCCGACGGAGACCTGGGCATTGGCTTTAGGGGCTGGCATCAGGGCGATGGCCAGAGCTGCTGCAGTTGTTGCAAGGATTGCTTTCGTTCCACGCATGGGAGAACCTCCAGTGTTTGTAAGAAACCAAATTGCGCGCCGAAGTTGCCGATTTTGCGGGCAAAAAGAGCAACCCCCGCGCCGGTTGTCCGACGCGGGGGTTGCTTGGGGAAGAAAGATTATTTCTTGGGAGAACTGTGGCCTTGGCCGTCGCGGGATTCATTGCCTTTGAAATCCTGAGATGCGCCCATGTGTGACGGCTTTTCGCCGCGTGCAGGCGTGGTTCCCTTGTAGCCGTGCTGGGGATCGTAGGTGTTGTTTACCTAGCCGTGAAAGTTCGAAGAGCCGTGGTACCAGTGGCCGGTGCCGACGAAGGCGCCGTTGTTGAACCACTCGGGGCCGTAGTAGCCGTCGGGCGAGCAGTTGTAGGGCGCGTAGTCGTAGTAGCCATAGGGACAGTTGGGTTCCGCGCCGAAGGTCACGGTGACCTGGGCGTGCGAGGGAGTTGCTGGAATTAGCAGAAAGAAGCCTGCCGCTGCGGCGGTAAGAAGGCCGTACTTGATGGCGCGCATGAAGGAATACCTCACACCGTAGGAGTGGGTGGAGGTGGAATTCGTTGCCATGGGGAGGCGACGCAACTTATTTATAGTGAGCAATATAGCTCACTACCGGGGCGGCTAGGAGGGTCGGCGGCGGGGGGGCGCGCCTGTCCGGAGGCGGAACTTGCGCTTGGGTGGAACGGGCTTTTTGAGTTGCGCGGCCTCGGGGAGGACTTTCTTGCGTTCTACCTTTTTGCCGGCGGCCGCGCGGTTGAGGGCCTGGACTTCGCCTGTGGTGAGCTCGCGGAAGCCGCCGGGGGGGACGTCGAGCGTGAGAGCGCCGTAACCGATGCGGCGAATCTTTTCCACGTGGTGGCCGATCTCTTCGAACATCTTGCGGAGCTGGCGGTTGCGGCCTTCGGTGAGCGTGACTTCGTACCAGGGATTGTCGCCGCCGCGGACTTGCTCGACCTTGGCTGGTTGGGTGAGAACGCGGTCGCGGCGGCCGGTGGAGCGGGTGTCGGCGAGGCGGCCGCGGTCGATCATGATGCCGCGGCGGATCTGGTCGATGGCGGCGTCGGTTGGCGCGCCGGAGACCTTGACGAGGTAGGTTTTGAGAACGCCGGTCGCGGCTTTGGAGAGCTTGTTGGCGAGCTCTCCGTCGTTGGTCATGAGGAGCAGACCTTCGGAGAGGTAGTCGAGGCGCCCAACCGGGTAGAGGCGGGGGAACTTGGAGTGTTCGCCGATGATTTTCTTCTGCTTGTCCTGACCAAGGAGTTGCATGACGGTGGGGCGGTGTTCGGGGTCGTCGAGTGTGGTGACGTAGCCGCGCGGCTTGTTGACCATGAAGTACTTGGTGGGCTCGGGGCCGTGGAGGAGCTTGCCGTCGACGCGGATGTGATCGCGCGTGATGTCGGCGCGGGTGCCGAGCTCGGTGACGGTCTGGCCGTTTACCTGGACGCGACCTTCGAGGATGATGGCCTCGGCGGCGCGGCGACTGGCGATGCCGGCGCGGGCGAGGATTTTCTGCAGGCGCTCACCGGTGGGCGCGTCGCTGGGGTTTGGGTCGACTTTCATCTTTTCATTATCGCGTGTTTAGGCGATGGAGAGGATGATCTGCGCGGTGTTATTCCTTTTCGTCGAGGGCAACGTTGTGGGTCTGCGCGATCTTTTGCAGGATCTGGTAGTGCTGATCGAGCACCGGCTCATCGACCTTGGCGGCCTTCTGGATGTTGGGATTTGTCGCGGCTTCTTCGCTCTTGAACTGCTTCAGGCTGTGCGCCTGCTCGCGGGCCATGGCCTGTAGATAGGCACTGTCGAAGTCTGAGCCGGAGAGCTGCTCGAGTTGGGCAATCTCTTTCTTCTGCTCTTTGGAGGGCTTCTGATTCTGGTTGACGTCCAGCTGCTTGGCGAGGGGCGCGAGCTGCTGGTTGAGCTCGGTGTGAATCTGGATCATGCGCTGACTGAAATCCTTGACGTCGCCGCTGGAGGCTTTCTGCTGGGCAAGTTGGCTCATTTGAATCTGTGCGTCGTTGTTCTTCAGCATGTTTTCGACGAAGGCCTGGTCGGCGTAGTTGGGCATGGAGGGTGGGCCGGCTGCATCTGCATTGGCGGTCGGAGCGCTGGCTTGGCTGGGGGTTTGCGGGACGGGTGTGGACGGCGGCTGCTGCTGCATTGCCGACTGTTGGGCGAAAGCGGTGGCGCCCGCAAGTAGCAGCAACGCGGTGAAGGAGAGTTTTGTGCGGGAGTTCTGAATGCTCATGCGCATACCTTTCTGTTCTTTTAGGAGATGTTGGAGCAGACCGAATGCCGTGGGGAAGCGGGGAGGCCGTCAAAGGTCGTGCGGGAGCCGGACGCGGCTCGTCTGTGTAAATTCGATGCCCGAGGAGCTGAGCGCAGTTGTCCCCGGACCTGCGTCAGTGGGTCGGGTTTCGGCCCACAGGATAGCGGTTTGAGGGGATCAATCGGGCACGTCGGGTGGCGGCGGTTAGTCGCGGCGGCCGGAGAAGATGCGGGTGAGAGCGAGGAAGATGTTGAGGCCGTCGAGGTAGATGCTGAGGGCGAGTTCTACGGCGGTCGCGCCGTCGCCACCCTTGTGGATGCGCATGAAGTCGACCACAACGAGGACGGCGAAGATGGCGAGCGTCAGGTAGGAGTAGACGTTTGGGCTGATGAAGTGGAAGAACATGCCGAGGACGCCGATAATGATCAGGCCGAACAGGGCTGCCATTGCGTAGTTGCGGACCTTCTGGTAGTCGAAGGTGAAGATCTGCGCGCCCATGCCGAGGACGGCCATGCCCACAGCGGTAGTCACCGCAGCATTGAAGACTGCGTTGGTGTGGCCGGTGTGCAGCAGCATGTTGATGTAGGGCGCGATCTCAAAGCCCATCACGAGCGCCAGCACGAGGAAGAGTCCGAAGGCCAGCGCAGGTGTGTTGCGTGCGGCGCGGATCGCGAAAATCAGGCCAAGGGTGACGATGATGTAGAGCCAGATCATGCCAGCGGGCGCAGAGAGGGGCGCGAAATAGACGCCGACCGCCGTGGTGAAGAAACCGACCGAGGTGATGACCAGCACCTGGCTGAGCAGCGAGGAGGCGCTGCGTGTCTGGGTCTGGCCGAAGGTTTGGGAGCCGTTGCGGCCGTCGATGATGATGGGATTCTCGCGGTTGTCCATAATGCCCTCCAGCCATAAATCCTACGCTGATTGGACACACGATAGCATGAAAAGTCCAGCGATTCTGCTGCCTTTCGCGGACGGCGGGACTTGGATTGGTGGCGGGTTAGACTTCCGGGGCTTCGTCTTCGGGGTCGCCGTCGGCCTGGGGCGAGTGGACGTCGGCAGAGGGTTCGAGCTCGGAGGGAGTCTCTGCTTCGGGGATGGATTCGGGCTCGGTCGTGGGGGCGTCCGGTTCGATGGGCCGGAGGTTGTGGCCTTCGAGTTCGATGGCGTCCGCGCTGGCGTCATCAGAAGTTTCCAGCTCGATGGAGTCGGCGCTGACTTCTTCCGACGAGAGACTTGCGGCGTGGGTCTCCATGGGGATCTCCTCCTGGACGGCGTCGTTTAGCTCGCCAGCCATCTTCTCAAACTCTTCGATGCTGGGAAGCTCGTTGATGTCCTTGAGGCCGAAGCGGAGGAGGAAATCCTTGGTGGTTTTGTAGAGGATGGGCCGGCCGATGACCTGCTTGCGGCCGGCGGTGGTGACCAGCTTGCGGGTGAGCAGGGAGCCGAGAACGCCGGCAGAGTCGACGCCACGGATTTCGGAGACTTCAGGGGCGGTGACGGGCTGCTTGTAGGCGACGACGGCGAGGGTCTCGAGGGCCTGGAGGGTGAGTTTTAGCGGCGGCTTGAGGGATTTGACGAAGCCGCGGACGGCGTCGTGATATTCGGCCTTGGTACCGAGGCGGAAGCCACCGGCGACTTCGCGGATTTCAAGGCCGCGATTGCCGTTGGCGTAGTCGGCGATGAGCTCGTCGAGGAGGGAGCGGAAGTAGTCGCGGAGCTTGCGGGCGGCGAGCTTCTGCTCGGCGGCAAGGGCTTTGGCGGTTGTGGAGGGGCTGACAGCGTCGGGTTCCTTCGGCTGCGACTCGCTTTGCGGGTCTTCGCTCAGGATGACAGAGTTGTGGGTTGCTTCATCAATTTCGGTCGGTTCGATGGTCTCGGCGTTGAGGGCGTCGGCGTCTTCGACGGGCTCGATGTCGGCATCGTTGTCGGCCTGCTCGTCTTCAAGCGCTAGGGAATGCTGCTGGGCGGCGAGGGCGTCGAGTTCGGCCTGGCCTTCTTCACCGAGCAGGCCGGTAAGTTGGGCGAGAGTGACAGGCTCTTCGGACGCGTAGATGACAGCTTCGATCTTGGCTTTAAGACTCATGGGTGCAGGGTTGAGTGTATCAACCCTGCACCCATGGAAGAGGACGTGAAATGGTGCAAAAAGCGGGACCTAGCTGGCGATCTTATTGAAGAGTAGGAAAAGGCAGCCGGAGAGCACTGCCGCGGCCGGGAGGGTGAAGACCCAGGCGAGGGCGATATCGCGGATGGTGGACATCTGCAGTCCGCTCTTGTTAGCCGCCATGGTGCCTGCCACGCCAGAGCTCAGGACGTGGGTGGTACTGACGGGCAGGCCATATCCGTCGGCGAGGCCGATGGTGATCATCGCAGTGATCTCAGCCGCGGCACCTTGGGCGTAGGTGAGGTGAGTTTTGCCGATCTTTTCGCCCACCGTAACCACGATGCGCTTCCAGCCGATCATCGTTCCGAGGCCGAGGGCGAGGGCTACAGCGACCTTGACCCAGGTGGGAATGAACTTGGTCGACTTGTCGAGGAACTTTTTGTAGTTGCCGAGAACCGCGGTGTCCGAGGCGCTGATCGTGGGTGCTCCTGCAGCCTTTGGCAGTAGCGTCAGAGCGGCGCTGGTGAGGTACATCTGGTTGCGGACGTTGGCCTGCATGTTGGGCGGGACGCCGGCGAGGGAGCCGTAGCCGACCGCCTCGTTGCGGATGTCGGTGACCTCTTGCTGCAGAGCGAGCATGACGTCCGGATCATATTTCTTGGTGTTGACGAAGTTCTCCAGCACAGCGCCGCTGTCGCCGATCACCGCGGTTGGCGAAGCGTAGTTACCCAGGGCGCCGGCAACCTGGGTGGAGACTGCGGCGAAGGTTTGGACCTCGGACGCGCTGACGGTGTGGTTGAGCGCGTAGGCCGTAGGCACGGTGCCGACGAGGATGAGCATGATGAGGCCCATACCCTTTTGTCCGTCGTTGGATCCGTGGAAGTAGCTCACGCCCCCGCAGGTGCCGATCAGCAGCATGCGGATGTAGAACGGCGGTGGCGCGGTGCCTTCAGGAGCCTTGTAAAGGCGGGGATCGCGGGCGAGAAGCTTGAAGAGGAAGAACAGGAGCGCGGCCATGCCGAAGCCGACCAGCGGCGAAACCAGGAGAGCGGTGAAGACTTTCTTGACTTGCGTCATATCGACGCCGCTCAGACCGGAGTGCCCGTGCATGAGCTGGTTGGCCACGCCGACGCCGATGATGGAACCGATCATCGTGTGCGAGCTGGAGGCGGGCAGACCTCGCCACCAAGTGGCGAGGTTCCAGAGGATTGCAGCAATGAGTAGAGCGAACACCATCGCGAAACCGGAGCCGGAGCTGACCTTGAGGATGAGCTCGACGGGCAGCAGGCTGACGATCGAGTAGGCCACCGCGCCCGAGGAGAGCATCACACCCACGAAGTTCAGGCAGCCGGAGTAAATCACAGCGACGTGCGGTTCAAGGGAGTGCGTGTAGATGCAGGTGGCGACCGCATTTGCGGTGTCGTGGAAGCCGTTGACGAACTCGAAACCCAGCGCGATGAAGAGCGCAACGCCCAGCAGGATATAGGGGAAGACGGAGGCTGAGTGGACGACGGAAAGGTCGGCTCCTAGATGGATGGCGATGTAGGCGACGCCAACCACGAGCATCACGCCAAAAGCGATCATGCCCCATCGGCCGACGGACGATTTCTTCATCTTTTCGTCGAGTATGGACTTGGTATAAGTTGATTCGCCTTTGACTGCGGTAGCCGCCATGATGTGTTCGCTTTCGGAAATCTGGGAGTTGAGGACTCGACCAGCTTAGAAGCGAGAATATTGCGGAGAGATGAACAGGGCGTGAACTTGTAAGCCTACGACGGGAATTGGGCTAAAAGTAACCAACGAAAGGCAGGAGCTAGTTACCACCGATTCAGACACTAATTGCCGGGGATGTGGGCGTAGGTGGTAGGCCAGTCGGCGAGGAGCTTGTGAAGGACGGTGGAACCGCAGAGGTAGGCGGACTCCAGGGCCAGTCGGCCGCCGATGTAGGGGGCGGTGATGGATTCGGCGGCGGCGTGGCCGGGGCGCTCTTCGGAGAAGTTGCTGGCGGTGCGGAGGATGAGAACGCGGTTGGGGTCGACGCGCTGCATGTTGCCGAGGCGCTCGATGGCGTTAATGAAGCCGGCGTCTTCCATCTCGGTGGTGGTGAAGGTGCCTTTGCCGCCGGTGTAGAGGCGAACCCAGTCGCGGGCGTACTGGGTCATGATGGTGCCGTGCCAGTAGTAGTCGCTGGAGAAGGTGGCGCCGATGAGGACAAAGGGAGGGCGGCGGGCGGCGGGGTCGTTGGTGAAGCCGGCGCGGAAGGCGGCTACCTTTGGGTCGTCGCCGAGGTTTAGATCTTTGGTTTGCGCGTAGGCCCAGGTGGTGAGGGCGGGGTTGAGGGTGTAGAGGTTGGAGCGGGTCCAGGAGGTTTCGGTGAGGGCCTTGGGATCGGGACGCGTGGCGCCGGAGGGGTAAATGCCGTAGGGCCAGTCTTTGGGAGCTTCGCGGGGATCGATCTCGCGGGCTACGTCGTTAACGACGTAGTCGGCCCAGGCTGCGGAGCCGAGAGAAGCGATCTTGGGGTCGACGCCAGCGATGCCGTTGATGAGGATGTAGGCGTGGGTGAGATCGAAGCGCGGGTCGAGGCCGAGCGCCATCATGGAGGCGGTCGCGTTGACGAGCGTTGTCCCGCTGACGATGCCGAGGATCGTGTGTTCGGCGTTGGTGCGGATGGGGTGGGTTTGGCCTGGCTTTCCGGGGATGGTGGGGCCACCGGGGAAGGGGAGGGTTTCGGTGAGGTGCTCGCGCTCGACCCAGAACTGGAACTCGCCGGGGATGTCGCCCGTGTCGCTGCCGACCTCGAAGGTGGTGACAATGACGGCGCGGATGGGCCAGGGTTTGTCAGGAGTTTGAGCGCGAAGGGCGCTGGGCAGGAGCGCGGCGGTGAGGGCGAGTGCGAAGACACAGATGTGGGTGCGCATGGCTGGCTCCTGTGGGTGTTGGGGTGTGGAGTGTTTAGGGTATCGCAGGTGGAAGGGCTTTGTGTCTCAGCTCCAGTCGTCGCGGACCTGGGCCTGCTCGGCGAAGACCTGGTCGAAGCGATTGGTCTTCTTGACGAGGATATCGCCGAAGTGATCGCCCTGGCGGAGAACAATCGCTTGAAGCCGAACTAGCTCGAGCATGGCGAGGAAGGTGCAGATGACGGCGCGCTCGGACTTGGTGTTTTGCAGCATGCGGCGCAGGCTGACGGGTTTGTCTTCCATGAGCAGGCGGCGTTTGACGAAGTCGATCATCTGCGCGACGGTGACGGTTTCCTCGTCGATGTTGTGGACGGGGCGGTCGCGGAGGCGGGTGAGGATGTCCTGAAAGACGCGGACGAGGTCAACGGTGTCGGCGTCGATCTCGCGGTCGGATTCTGTGGAGTCGATGCCTTCGTCGTGGAGGAAGTTTTTGAGGCCGGACTGGGTCCAGGTGGCCTCTTCGAGCATTTGTTTTTGTAGCAGCATCTGCGCGGCCGCCTTGAAGCGTTCGTGCTCGAGCAGGCGGTCGACGAGTTCGCGGCGCGGGTCGTCCGATTCAGATTCGGGGGCGAGGGGATCGCGCGGGAGAAGCATGCGGCTCTTGATGTGGATGAGCAGCGAGGCGACGTAGATGAACTCGCCGGCGGCGTCGACGTCGGCGTCCTTGAGGTGGTGGGTGTACTCGAGGAACTGCGCGGTGATGCGCGCGATGGGGATGTCGTAGATATCGATGTTTTGCTTGCGGATGAGGTCGAGGAGGAGGTCGAGGGGGCCATCGTAGACCTGGCCTACGGTAATGCTGAAGGGGGATTGCGAGGCTTCGTCGCGGGACTTGTCGCGCTCGCGTTTGGGCTCCGGGGGTGGTGGAGGCGTGGGTGGGTGCTCGAGCGCGAAGGGGGTGTGGGGGGTTGGGGTGTTTTCGTCAGGACTTGTCGCCGATTCTTCCCGGGTCCCAGAATCGGGACCCGGGGCACCCGGTTCGGTGGTGGTGTCGTTCGCGAGCTGCGGGTCGAGATCTTTTTCGTCGCTCATGTTTTACGCGATTCCCATGGCGTGCTTGGCTTCGGCGAGGGTTTCGTTGGCGCGCTTGGCGGCGCGGTCCTTGCCGTTGGCGAGTACATCGTTGACGACGCTGGGGCGGCCTGCGAGGTCGGCGCGGCGTTCACGGATGGGGGCGATGGTCGCGACGATCGCGTCGGCTACCCAGCTCTTGCATTCGATGCAGCCGATGGACGCGGTGCGGCAGCCTTCGGCGGCCTTGAGCTGCGTTTCTTCGGTGCTGAAAACCTTGTGCAGGTCGAAGACGGGGCAGACGTCGGGATTGCCGGGATCGTCGCGGCGGATGCGGGCGGGGTCGGTGACCATGACCTTGAGCTTGGCGCGGATGCTCTCGTCGGACTCGGAGAGCTCGATGTGATTTTTGTAGGACTTGGACATCTTGCGGCCGTCGAGCCCGGGAAGCTTGGGGCTGGGTGTGAGCAGGGCTTGCGGCTCGGGAAGGATCTCGAGGCGGCCGAAGGGGGAGATCTTTTTGGTTTGGGAGGCAGCCTCGAAGAGCTGGCGGTGGCTGAAGTCGGTGCGGATGGAGTCTTTCGGCTCGCCAGCAAGCTTTCGAGCCTTGTCCAAGATGGCGGGCATCTCCCAGGGCGCGGCTTCGGGCGAGGTGTAGAAGTCGCCGGGGTAGAGGGAGTTGAAGCGTCGAGCTACCTCGCGGGTGAGCTCGACGTGAGCGACCTGGTCGGCGCCGACGGGGACGAAGTCTGGCTTGTAGAGGAGGATGTCCGCGGCCTGCAGGAGGGGGTAGCCGAGGAAGCCGTAGGTGGCGAGATCCTTTTCGCGCAGCTGCTCCTGCTGGTCCTTGTAGGTGGGGACACGTTCGAGCCAGCCGAGCGGCGTGAACATGCTGAAGAGCAGGAAGAGTTCGGAGTGGGCGGGGACGTCGGACTGCTTGAAGATGACGCAGCGGCCGGGGTCGAGGCCGGCGGCGAGAAAGTCGAGTGTGATCTCGATGTTGTTGGCCTGCACGTCCCCGGGGTCGGCGTAGTCGGTGGTGAGGGCGTGGAGGTCGGCGATGAAGAAGAAGCAGTCGTAATCCTGCTGCAGGTGAACCCAGTTGTAGAGGGCTCCCATGTAGTTGCCGAGGTGAAGGCGGCCGGTGGGTCGCATGCCAGAGAGGACGCGGGGGCGGGGTGTCGAACGTGGGGAAGTGATGCTCATGAGTCGAAGACCTAAGGATACATTGCGTGGGTGTTCAGAGGCCGAGGACGCGGGCTATGGCGAAGCCGTCGTAGCCTTTGCTGCCTACGGTCTGGACGGCGGTGGAGGAGATGCGGGGGTCGGCGGCAAGGAGCTCGAGGAAGCGGCGGACGCCTTGGACGTTGGGGTCGGTGCTGGTGGAGTCGATCACTTCGCCGTCGCGGATGACGTTGTCGGCGAGGATCAGGGTGCCGGGGCGGGCGAGCTTTAGGGCAGCGGTGAGATAGAGGGGGTAGCCGTCTTTGTTGGCGTCGAGGAAGATGAGGTCGAAGGGTTCGACGTGCTCCGTGTGGAGCTGGGCGAGGGACTCGAGCGCGGGGCCGAGACGAAGTTCGACGGCGTGCGCGAGGCCGGCGTGGGCGATGTTAGCTAGGGCGACCTTTGCGTGTTTGGGGTCGAGCTCGAGGGTGATGAGCTTGCCGTTGGGAGGCAGCGCGCGGGCGAGGTTGATAGTGGAGTAGCCGCCGAGGGTGCCGATCTCGAGGATGCGGTGGGCGCGCTGGGTTTCGGCGAGAAGCTGTAGGAGCTTGCCTTGGCTGGGCGAGACGTCGATGGCAGGAAGGTTGGCGGCTTTGTTGGCCGCGAGGGCAGCGTCAAGCGCCGGGTCGGGCGGGATGAGGGTGTTGTTGAGGTAGCGGTCGACGGAGGCCCAGAGGGCTTCGGATTTGGAGTTCGGCATGGTGGGAGAGTCTCGTGGCTACAGGCTGAAGAGGAGGATCTTGAAGATGGTCATGATGGGGAAGAAGAAGAGCTGGATGACGTAGAAGCCGAGGAAGAAGAAGCCGAACATGAGGTAGAGGCTCATGCTCTGGTAGGTCTTGGCGGCGTTGAACGGGAGGTAGTGCATGAGGATCTTGCCGCCGTCGAGGAAGGGGAGCGGGACGAGGTTGAAGACGAAGAGGAGGATGTTGACCAGGATGCAGAAGTAGAGGAAGAGGATGAGTGGGAAGATGCCGGGAAGGCCCTCGGTGCCCATACTGAGGTTGCGCATGGCGAGCTGCGAGGCGATGACGAGTGAGTCAAGGGTCCCGGGGACGGTGTGGCGAACGATGATCAGCGCGATGAGCGCGAGGATGGCGGCGAGCAGCTGGGCGGCGGGGCCGGCGAGGGTGGCGAGCATCTCGTCGCGCGACGGATTGCGGAAGTTCCGCGGAGTGAAGGTGATGGGCTTTCCCCAGCCGAGGATCAGCGGGCTGCGGAAGATGAAGAGGACGGGCCAGATAAGCATCCCGAGGAGGTCGAAGTGGCGGGCCGGGTTCATGGTGAGGCGGCCCATCATCCGTGCGGTGGGGTCGCCGAGGCGATTGGAGGCCCAGGCCTGGGCGCAGTCATGCAGGGAGATAGAGAGTACCAACACAACCAATTCAAAGATGATCAACGCGTACGTCAACGGCATGAAGATAGTTTACTGGAGTATTTTGTGCTTCCCTGGACGGTTGGGGAGGTATAGACTTCGTGGCATCAAGATCACTGCAGTAGTCTGGGTCGACCCTGCATGCAGGAAGTTCACCCAATGCAGGCGACTGCGGCGATCTAACGAAAGCGGAGACAGCCTAAGCTGTCTCCGCTTTTTGTTGCCGGCCTGGTTTTGCGGGCACCGCGCTCGAGTAGTGGGGAAGGTGAACTATTCGGGGTTGGGGATGGTGACGCTGGTGGTGACGCCGGCGGTGATGACAGAGTTGTAGCTGGAGTTGGCGGTGCCGAAGCTGAAGCCTGCGCTGAACGCGGGGCTGGAGGACAGGAACGAACCGAGCGCGGTTGCCGCCGTGGTGCTGGTTCCACCTACGCCGACGATGAGGCCAGTGAGGCTGGCGTCGATTTCGTAGTTGAGGTTGTTTGCCGGGATGAGGTTGGTACCGGCGAAGGTGGGGTTGGCAATGTTGGCCGTGCCGAGGGAGCGGATGAGGGCGCGGTGCTCAGACTCGACGCCAAGGATGGAGGCGGCGACTTTGGCGTAGAGGATCAGGTCTGCCTGGCTGTAGTTGCTGCCGCTCATGGCGGGGTTAGCCTGTGTGGCGCTGAAGCCGTTGTAGCCGGCGGCCATGGAGGCGAACTCTTCGACACGCGGTGGAAGGCGGGTTTATTCGATCGCGAAGACGGCGTTGACCGTGGCGGAGCGGGTGATGCGATCGGGGGAGATGGCGAGGGGCGTCAGCACGTGCTGGGTAGTGATCCCTTTCGGGGCTGCGGCCATTGCGTACATGCGCGGGCCAATGCCGCTGACCACCGGGGTCTGGTTGCTGGCGTAGAGGAGGGTGCCGAGCTTCGCACCGAGGCCCTGGGCCATGTGCTGGGCGATATCGCGGGCGCGATTGAGGGCCTTCTGAGCGGCTTCGGCTTGAAGAGCGTCGTCGCTCTTGAGTTGCCAGTCGATGCCGCCGCTATTGTTCGCGCCGTGGGTGATGGCTAGTTGCAGAACCTTCGCTGCCTGGTCGGCGGTAACGGTGACTTGCCAGCGCTGCGAGAACTGGAAGCGCATGCCTTCGACGTAGCGCGTCTTGTTCTGAAAATCTTCAGGATTGAGCGGCGTCAGGCTTTGCTCCTGACTCTGGATGGCGTCCTTCGCGATGCCCGAGGCGGTGATCGCTGAGACGATGGCGTTGGAGGTTTCGGTGGCGCTGGCGTAGGTCCCGTCCTGTTCGCCGCCGAAGGAGTTGAAGCCGATGGAGACGACAGCGGTGTCGGCAACGGCAGAGGCCTCAGCCGTTGCGGTGACGGAGATGGTCTTATTGTCCTTGCTGATCTGGATCTGCTGCGCGGCGAGGGGGAGGGCGGCGAGGGGGAGGGCGGCGAGGGGGAGGGCGGCGAGGCAGAGGGCGGCGACGATGGAGAGGCGGGGGAGGCTCATGGCTATTCTTCCTTGGCTTCCAGCAGGTCGGCGAGGGTTTCCTTGTGTTTAGGACGGGCGGTGATCTTGTCCTTGATGGTGGGGAGGGGATGCGAGGGCGGGGGCGTTCCCAGGCGCTCGCGGGCGTTGGCCTTCACAGCTTTGGTCGCGGAGAACACTTCTTTCTTTGCCTTGGACTTGGGCATGCGTGCTGGACCTCCTTCGTGATGTACAGCGTACTCCTGATGGACGTTGCATATACAGATTCAGGGGCGAAAAAAAATGAAGGCGGCGCGGAGAGCCAATACGTTCTGGCGTCGCTCCGGAAGGGAGGCAAAGGCGTATTCTTGAACCTGGTTGAACGCTCGGGTCTCTGACTAGACCTGGAATTTGAGGGTGACGATGGAAGAGCGCGACTTCTTCGAGGAAGTAACGGAACAGAAGAGGCACACGATGGTCTGTCCGCATTGCGGGCAGCCGGGTGAGTATGAGCTGAGCTGGCTGGTGCGGCGCAAGCGGGCACAGGTGCCGCGCGGGGCCGATGAGCTGGATCGGGCAAAGTTCGCCAAGGCGCGCAGTTACATGGTGCGGCGAGATGATCTGGTGGGCTGTAAGAACATTCGCTGTCGCAAGCGGTTTGAGGTAGTCGGGATCCAGTCGGTCGCTGATCTGCAGGAGGCGGCTGTGGGAACTGCGGAGAATCGTGCAGAACGGATTCGGGCTGCGTTTGGGCGACGGACGCTGGGCTGACGGCTGGGTTCAGTTGAACGCTGGGTTGGCGGGGTGCGGCTGGTTCGCTCTGGCCAGCGGTTTGTGATTTAATGCCTAGAGTCGCAGGAGGAAGCGCAATGAGCAACAAGTTGATCCCGGTGGAAGAGCGTCACCTGACCCCGGAGCAGGTGGACCTGATCGATCGCCGCCGGCGTCGCGGACAGCTGCTGCTGGTGATTGGGTTTCAGACGCTCATTATCGGCACGATCATTACGCTATGGAGCGGCCAGGATCTGACGTACTCGCCGGGCTGGATTCACCCGCTGGCGTACTGGGATGGGTTTCTCTTCCTGGTGTCCTTCATCTGCATTGTGAGCGGGATTCAATTGCGGCGTGGGCTGAACGAGTTCTTCAGCTACTAAGAATTTTCGATTTGGGTGAACGGCGGGCTGCGGCTCGCCGTTTTCATTTGCGGCAATGGATCTCACGGCAAAGGGTGCGGCGCGTCTGCTATTGTGGCCTCGCCGAGAGGTATGGAGGCAGGCGTGATTGCTGTGGCGTTCGATGAGTTGAAAGTAAGCATGAGTTTGGCGGAGCCGGCTGCGTTTCCGGTGGTGGAGAAGGTGTTGTTGGCGGCGGCGATCGTCGCTTCGCTAGGGGTGTTTGCGTGGCGGCTGTCGCCGATTGCGCGCAACGTCTTGCGCTCGAAGAAGGACACGGACTTTTCTCTGCGGCCGGTGGGGGCGCGGGTGTGGAAGTTTTTCTGGGAGGTGCTCTGCCAGGCCAAGGTGATTAAGCAACGGCCGCTGCCGGGGCTCGCGCACGCTTTTGTGTTCTGGGGGTTTCTGGCGTTTGCGCTGGTGACGCTGAATCATATTGCGGTGGGATTCGGGTTTGGATTTTTGCAGTATGCGGGGGCGTTTGAGACGTTCTACGTGATGTTTGCGGCCGTGTGGGCGCTGCTGGTTGCGGTGAGTATTGCCGGACTGTTTGTGCGTCGGTTTGTGGTGCGGCCGAAGTGGCTGGGGGAAAAGGTTTCGGTGGAGTCTGGCGTGATTGCCGGGCTGATCTTCCTGCTAATGGCCACGTACCTCGCGGCGCTGTTTGTGGATGAGGGTGGCGCGGCGGTGCTGGGATTGTGGTGGGTACACACGCTGGTGCTGCTGGTGTTTCTGCCGATTATTCCGGGGACCAAGCATCTGCATTTGGTGCTGAGTCCGCTGACCGTATTTCTGAAGCGGCCAGAGTTTTCGCAGCTGCCGAAGCTCGAGGGGGATGAGGATTTTGGGCTGGTCGCGGGCAAAGACCTTACGCAGTTGATTGCGCTGCAGGCGTATAGCTGCGTGGAGTGCGGGCGGTGCACGGAGCACTGTCCGGCATCGACGACAGGAAAGGTGCTGAACCCGAAGGAGATTGTGCTGGGGGTGCGGTCGTATCTAAATGCGGAGGGGCCGGGTAGCGAGGTGGCGCTCCTCGATGGCGCGCAACCGGCGCTTTCGATGGAGGCTGCGTTTGAGTGCACGACGTGTGGGGCGTGTGAGTTTCAGTGCCCGGTGGGCGTGCAGCATCTGCCGGTGTTGATCGGGCTGCGGCGCGGCGCGGTGAATACTGGGGCGTGGGAAGACAAGTATGGAACGAAGCTATTCCTGGCGCTGGAGAAGCAGGGGAACTCGCTGGGCATGAGCTCGGCGGAGCGCGACAAGTTTATTGCGAAACAGGAGTTTCCGATCTTCGATGGCAGCCAGGAGTACTGCCTGTGGCTGGGGTGCATGGGAAGCTATGATCCAAAGGGGCGCGAGATCGTGTCGGACTTTGCGCGCGTGATGCGGGCGCTGGGAACACAGTTCGGCGTGCTGAAGAAGGAGAAGTGCACGGGCGATCCGGCGCGGCGGCTGGGGAATGATCTGCTGTTCGGGGATCTTGCGGAGCAGGGGCTGAAGGCGTTTGCGGTGGCGGGCGTGAAGAAGATTGTGACGATCTGTCCGCACTGCGTGAGGACGATAGCGACAGACTGGCTGGAGTATGGCGTGGCGCCAGAGATTGAGCACCACTCGGAGTTTATGGCGCGGCATGCGCACCTCCTGCCAAAGCAGGACGGCGGGAGCATTGTCTACCACGACCCTTGCTATCTTGGCCGGTATCAAGACGTGTATGACGAGCCGCGCGCGGTGGTTGCGACGGCTGGTGAGTTGGTTGAGGCGGAGCGGCATCGGGAGCGGTCGTTCTGCTGCGGCGCTGGGGGTGGGCTGGCGTTTCTCGGCGAAGAGAGTGGCGAGCGCGTGAGCCATGTACGAGCGAAGGAGCTGATCGCGACGGGCGCGCAGACGATTGGGACGGCTTGCCCGTTCTGTAACTCGATGTTCCGCGATGCACTAGGAGCGGTGGGTGGAGAGACGCCTCCGCAGTTGCTGGATATTGCGCAGTTGGCGGCGCGCGGATTGGCAATGCAAACAAACGATCTGGATGCGAAGCCCGGCGAGAATTGAACGCGGGTCAAGACGAGGTTGCGCCGGGTGCGATAGGCTGGCGGTGATGACTTGCGTATGAATCATGTGGAGTTCGAGATGAAAATTGTAGTTGCGGTAAAGCAGGTTCCGGAGCGCGATGCGGTGGTGCGCGTGGCAGCCGATGGTCGCAGCGTGGATGAGAGCGATCTGGCGTGGACGATGAATGAGCCCGACGCGTATGCGCTGGAAGAGGCGCTGCAGTTGAAGGAACGCGCGGGTGAAGGCGAGGTCGTGGTGCTATGCGCTGGACCAGAGCGGGTCCAGAGTACACTGCGCGAGGCGCTGGCGAAGGGTGCGGATCGTGCGGTGCACGTGGTGACGCCTGAGGATGGTGATGACTCGCTGGCGTGCCGCGACACGCTGGATGTGGCGCGGCTGCTGGCCGATGCGGTGAAGGGCGAGTCGCCGGACCTTGTGCTGACGGGCTTGCAGTCGGATGACCTGGGAGCCGGGCAGACGGGTGTGGTGATGGCGGAGCTGCTGGGGGTTCCGCATGCGACGCTGGTGTTGCACGTGGAGCTAGCGGGTAACGGCATTAAGGTCAAACGCGAACTAGAAGACGGCTGGATGCAGCACGTGGAGATACCGCTGCCGGCGCTGTTGACGATCCAATCGGGTGGCAACCGGCTGCGCTATGCGACCCTCATGGGGATTAAGAAGGCGCGGCAAAAGGAGATGCGCGAGGCTCCTGCGGCGGCCGCGGCCAAGCGTGTGGATGAGGTGCTGAAGGTGTCGCCGCCGACGCGGGTGAAGCAGACGGAGATGCTGACGGGATCGGCCGACGAGATTGCTGCGAAGCTGGTGGAGAAGTTGCGGTTTGAGGTGAAGGTTCTATGAGGTACTGCGCGTACGGCGAGTAATGCGCACACGGCGAACTGACTTTGGACATGGAGAAACGGCTATGAGCAGCAATGTGTTGGTGGTGTTGGAGACCAAGGGTGCGGGTTGGCATCGCATGAGTTTTGAGGCGTTGGCTGCGGGACAGAAGCTGGCTGATGAGCTGGGTGTGTCGTGCTCGGCTGCGGTGGTGGGAGAGAGCTCGGCGATTGCGCCGCTGGCTGCGGAGATCGCGACGAAGAAGCTCGATGCCGTGTGGGCGGTGCCAGATCCGCTGCTGGCGCAGTACACCGCGGACGGCTGGGTTGCGGCGCTGCAACAGTTGATTGTGGAGACGAAGCCGAAGTTTGTAGTGCTGCCGCATACCTACCAGGTGAGAGATTTTGCGCCAGCGCTGGCTACGCGGATGGGCGAGGTGTTGATCGGCGACGTGACGGCGATCGAGGTTGCCGATGCGCAGAGTGGGCCGTTTTTTGTGCGGCAGTGGATGCAGGGAAAATTGAATGCAGAGTATCGCCATAGGAGTGAGGGCGGGGTGTGCTTTCTGTCGGTGCAGGCGGGAAGTTTTCGCGCGGACGCCGTGAAGGAGGGCGCGAGTGAGGTGAAGACGTTTGCGCCGAAGCTGGATGCAGCGAAGATTCGAACCAAGCCAGGCGAGCCGTTTCGCGAGGCGGCGCAGACCGTCGATCTGTCGACGGCCGCGGTGATTGTCAGCGTTGGCCGAGGGATTGGAGAGCAGGACAACCTGAAGCTGGTGGAAGATCTGGCGAGCGCGCTGGGGGCGGAACTTGCGGCGTCGCGGCCGATCTGCGACGCAGGTTGGCTGCCGATGGAGCGCCAGGTTGGAAGCTCGGGGCAGACGGTTGCGCCGAAGCTTTATCTGGCGGTGGGGATCTCCGGCGCCATTCAACACCTGGTGGGAATGAAGGGTGCCAAGACGGTGGTTGCGATCAACAAGGATGCCGACGCGCCGATCTTCGAGGTCGCAGATATTGGCGTGGTGGGTGATTTGTTTGAGGTAGTTCCGGCGATTACAAAGGCGATTCGCGGATAGGTATTGGGCGGGGCAGGAATAAAAAGAGACTGGAATGGGTTGAATTGCGTCATACTGGAAGAGGTTGGCGAAGGCCGACTTTCTCCACCCCTGAACCCTTGACCGGAATCTTTGATTAAGCGAGCACAACGCGGAGCTGGTGAGCAGGCGCATCCTTTGTGGCTGCGCGTACTAACGCTTGCGTGCCTGCTGCTGGTAGTTGGCGCGAGTTCGGTCCAGGCGATTCATATCCACGGCGAGTGGCTTCCGCAGAATGCGATACACGCGGGATCGCTACCGAACGGATCGCAGGCTCCGGGTGGTGAGGAGCATTGTCCGCTTTGCGTGGCGATGCACTCGGCGCTGCCGGTGGCGGCCCATGCCAACACCTTCCTCCTGACGTTGGTGGAGTGCAAGCTGGTGCAGGCGTTAAATCACGCGCCTGAAACACAGTGGCACTATGCGATGTTCAGCAGGCCACCGCCCGTAGAAACTCTCTAATCGAATGACGCGGAAGAATGCCGTGCCTGCGCAGGCACGATGCTGGGTTACAGACCCGGGCAATCTTCTTTAGGAGTTCAGTAGTTGCGCCGCGAGGGCGCTGACGCTGGACCGGCCGTCGCCGCATAAGGGCATCGGCGCCTGTGGTGCTAACAGACAGGAGTTTCGAGAATGCAGAGAGTTTTTTTGAACCGCCTCTTCGGCGTGGTTGCGCTGAGTTGCATGATGATGTTCGGTGTTGGAGTTGCTGCGGGGCAGAGTACCTCGGGCAGCGTAAGTGGTACGGTGACCGATTCGACCGGGGCTGTGATTCCCGGCGCGACGGTGGTGATCTCGAATGCGGTGAGCGGGCTTTCGCGTACAGCGACGTCTGATTCGAGTGGAGGGTTTCAGTTCACTAACCTTCCGTTTAATCCGTACCGCCTGGTGGTGAGTGAAGCCGGCTTCCAGCCGTCCAGCAGGCAGATTGCGGTTAATTCGAATGTCCTGGTGACAGTTGCGGTTGCGCTGCAAGTGGCAACCTCGTCGCAGAGTGTAACGGTGGAGGGGTCGGATGACATGGTTGAGAATGATCCGACGTTCCACACGGATATCGATCGGGCGGCATTCGAAAAGCTGCCGCTGGAAAGCCAGTCGTCGTCGCTCAGTTCGCTGGTGACGCTGGCTTCGCCGGGTGTCGCGGCGGATTCGAATGGGCTGTTCCACGGGCTTGGCGATCACGCGTCGAACTCCTTCTCGATTGATGGACAACCCATCACGGATCAGCAGAGCAAGGTTTTCTCGAACCAGCTGCCGTCCAACTCCGTGCAATCGATCGAGGTGATTTCGGGTGCACCGCCGGCTGAGTATGGCGGGAAGACCAGCCTTGTGATTGACGTGACGACGCGTTCGGGCATGGGGGTGACTACGCCGACGGGGTCAGTCTCGACATCCTATGGGAGCTTTGGATCGTCGACGGGGTCGTTCGACATCAGCTATGGCGGAAAGAGCTGGGGCAATTTCTTCGAGCTCGATGGGCTGGATACAGGGCGCTTTCTCGATCCGCCGGAGTTCAAGGTCTTCCATGATAAGGGCAACGAGTTCAATTTCTTCGATCGCGTGGATCGGCAGCTATCCGCGCGGAGCACAGCTCATCTGAATGTAAATGTCAGCCGTTCGTGGTTTCAAACGCCAAACTCTCTGGACAATCTGAATGTTCAGAACGTAGCGAATACCGGCGCGGTGAATGGCGGGACCTCTGCAGATCCTGTATTCGTCAACGTGGGCAATACCGATCAGCGTTCCAAGATTCTTACGTTCGATTTTGCGCCGTCGTACACACTTACGCTGAATCAGAATTCGGTGTTCAACATTGGCGGCTATGTGCGCCGCGATGCGTACAACTACTATCCAAGCGACAATCCGCTTGCGGATCTGGGTCCGGTCACGTTACAAAACGAGAGCATCTCGCAATCGCGGTCGCTGCTGAATTCCGGCGTTCACGCGGATATCTCTTACGTGAAAGGTATTAACAATATCAAGTTGGGTGGTGTTTATTCGCAGACCTTCCTGCGTGAAAGCGACACGCTGGGAATTGTGAATAACACCTACAACTCACCCTGCATGGACGTATTCGGAAACCCATTGGCCGGCTACACAGCATCGACGTGCCCGGGTGACAGCGTACTTCCGAATCCCAACTTCCTTGCCGTGCTGGCGCCGTACGATCTGACGCGTGGCGGAAGTCTCTATCACTTTGACGGGCACACTGATGTGAAGGAGCTTGGACTTTATCTGGAGGACCAGATCACGGCCGGGAACTGGCTGCTCAACTTGGGAATCCGTGGCGATCTTTACAACGGGCTCGCGATTGCGCGGCAGGCGGAGCCGCGAATCGGCATCTCGTATAACGTGAAGCGGACAGCGACGATTCTGCGCCTCTCTTATGCACGAACCTTGGAGTCGCCATTCAACGAGAACCTCGTGCTATCGAGCCAGGGCTGCGCGAATGCTGTGCTGTCGCCGCTGCTTGCATGCCAGACGACGACGGGCAACACGCTGGAGCCGGGCTTCCGCAACGAGTTCCATGCCGGCTTCCAGCAGGCCGCAGGCAGGCACCTGGTGCTCTCCGGCGAGTACATCTGGAAGTACACGCACAACGCGTTCGACTTCAGCGTGCTCGGCAATACGCCGATCACTTTTCCAATCGATTGGCATAACTCCAAGATCCCGGGATACATGCTGCATGCAGATGTGCCTGTTACGCATGGGTTCTCGGCGTTCGTGGTGATGTCGTCGGTGGCCGCGCGGTTCTATGGGCCGCAGGTTGCTGGCGCGGGAGCGACGAGCGGGGTTGCGCCGGGAGACACGAATTATCCGTTCCGGATCGACCACGATGAAAAGTTCAACCAGACGACTCATTTTCAGTATCAGCTCCCCGGTGCGCGCAGCCCATGGTTCAGCTTCAACTGGCGTTATGACAGCGGCCTAGTGGCTGGATCGGCGCCCTGCTACAACGTGACCGATCCTAACGGAGCATGCCCAAACAGCTCGTTTGCCCCTGATGGGACGCCAGCGATGTTGAATGGTCAGCCGGCGGTGCTGCTGGTTGACAACGGTAGTTCGGGTTCGCCGAATCCGGTGACGGGAGCGTCAGTGTATCTGCCATTCACTGCGGACCAGGAGTTTCAGGCTGGACTTAGCTGTGATGGAGTGACGGCGAACGGGACCAACCAGATCGGCGTTCAGGTTGCAGGAACGAATTATTACGAGTGCGAAGCCTCGCAGCTTAGCTCAAAGCTGATCAATATCCCTGCACCGGGTACGGGCAGCAACGACCATAACCCACCGCGTATTGCGCCGCGCAACCTCTTCGACATGTCGGTTGGGCAGGACAACCTGTTCAAGGGCACGCGATACAAGTGGAGCGCAATGCTGACAGCCGTCAACATCACGAATAAGTATGCGCTCTATAACTTCCTCTCGACCTTCAGCGGAACGCACTATGTGACACCGCGCACGTTCACGACCGAGGTGGCGTTTCATTTTTAGACCAAGTTGAGAGACTTGATAACGACGTCCGCCTGAAATGAGGCGGGCGTTGTTGTTTGTACCGGAGACTCCCGTAGCATGGATGAGATGTCTCTGCGCCTATCGAAGTCGACGCTGGTGCTGCTGGCCTTTGGCAGCGTGTATCTGTTCTGGGGATCGACTTATGGTGCGATTCATGTAGCGGGCGAGCATCTGCCGGTGGCGGTGGTTTCGGCGACGCGGTCACTGATTTCGGCGACGCTGATTGTGCTGATCTGTTTATTGAGCGGCAAAAGTTTGCGGGTGCCGAAGGGTGAGGGATGGAAGCTGGTAGTGGTGGGGCTGCTGTTCATGTCGTGCAATAACATGCTGCTGACATGGGGAGAGAAGCTGGTGGCGTCCGGGTTTGCGTCGCTGATCGTGTCGACGATGCCGATCATGATTGCGCTGATCGAAATGGTGCTGCCGGGAGGCGATGCGCTGAACAAACGCGGGTGGGCTGGGACACTGCTGGGAACGCTGGGGATCGGCGTGCTGGTGTGGCCGTCGCTGCACGCGGGGGCGGTGCATGGGCATAAAAGCTCGCAGACGTTGCTGGGAGTGTGGGTGTTGCTGGGAGCTGCGCTGGCCTTCGCGATTGGCTCAATACTCTCGCGGCAATTCCACTTTACTGCAGACACGTTTGTTGCGACAGGATGGCAGATCGGCGCGGCGGGAATCTTCAATGCAACGTTCGCATTTGCCACTGGCGGATGGCATCGCGCGGTGTGGACGTGGCCGGGATTCGGGGCGATTGTGTACCTGTCGATCTTTGGATCGATCTTCGGGTTGGTTGCATTTACGTACCTGCTGCAAAATGTCGCGGTGACGAAGGTGTCGACGTATGCGTTTGTGAACCCGGTGATTGCGGTGCTGCTGGGGGTGGTGTTGTTGCATGAGCGGCTGGTGAAGACGGAGATTGCGGGCATGGCTGTAATTGTCTGCGCGGTCGCGATGGTGGTATATAGCCGCGTGGATCGCGGCAAGCGGGAGATTGTGGGCATGGCGGGCGACGCGGTGGAGTAGGCGCACGGAGCAACTGTCTGAGTTAGACGGTGATTGACGTCGTGTCGAAGCCTCATGCTAAGGTGAATTGATCTCTCGAGACCAATTCTGAAAGAACTCAATGCGCAGCATGGTTGAACGGGCGAGGTTAGCGAAGTGAAGAGAAGTGGGTATCTTCCAACGCTTGATGGCTGGCGGACGGTCGCCATCTTGTGGGTGCTGATGGGGCACAGTCAGGTATGGAGATACGGTTGGTTCTCGAACGAATGGCTTTACGCCAATGGTGGTCGCGGCGTGCAGCTGTTCTTTGCATTGAGCGGATTTCTGATATGCAATCGTCTGCTGCTTGAGGAGCAACGCTTCGGCGGTATCTCTCTGCGAAGCTTCTACACGCGCAGATTTTTCCGGATTCAGCCTGCCGCCCTGGCCTATCTTTCCGTGATCTCGATTCTGATGCTGAGTGGGAAGATACCCCGGGTGTGGTCGGCGATTGCGGGCTCCGCGCTGATGATTCGCAGCTTCCTGCCGCGCACGGCGATAAATTGGGAGACGTCACACTTCTGGAGCCTCGCTGTCGAGGAGCAGTTCTATCTATTCCTGCCGGGATTTCTGGTGTTGTGCCGTCGCTATCGTTTGGCGTTGATCTCATCGCTTGTAGTGATCTTTGAAGTATGGCGAGTCATTGTGATGGAAACACCGCGGCTACAGGGATTCACGCCGCTCATCTACCTGCGCACGGATACAGTGATCGGGGAGATTTTCCTGGGGTGTGCTTTTGCGCTCGCACTGAGACGTGAGAAGGTGCAGGAGTTTGCAGAGACATTTCTGTATCCGTGGGTGGCACTTTTATTCACGGCCGCTGTATTTGCGCGCCTCACATTTCACCACTCGCGGTCCGATCACGCGCTGGGCATTACGGTATACCCGCTGCTGCTGGTCTCGACCATGCTGCATCCGGGTTCGTTGACGAGCCGGTTTCTTGAATTCGCGCCGATGCGCTTTGTAGGACGAATCTCCTACAGCTTGTACTTATGGCAGGAACTCTTTTTCAATCCCTTCCACGTGCCCGTACCGGGCGGTTTACGTTCGCACACGCTGCTCTGCTGGGGCGCCGCTTTTGGGTGCGCCACGGCGAGTTACTATCTGATCGAGAAGCCGCTGATTCGGTACGGGCACAGGATTGCCAGGAAGTTCGACCTGGAGGAACGCGAGGCAAGTCAAGGCATCGCTCACGCGGAGACTGCCAGGGCTCAATAGGCTTTCCTCTGTGAGGTTACTTGCGCTTCCAGCGGACGCCTTCCTTGGAGTCTTCCAGGAGGATGCCCTTTTCCAACAGCTCTTTGCGAATCGCGTCGGCGCGGGCGAAGTTGCGCTGTTGCTTGGCCTGGGTGCGTTCAGCGACAAGAGCGTCGATGTCGGTGTCGGAGAAGGCGCCGCTGCCGAAGGTCTCGAGGACCTCCGCGGCGACGTCAGCCATGCGGCCTTCAACTTCAGCCCAGGTGAGGGCGGAGCGAGTGAGTTCGGCGTCGCGGTCTTCCAGGACAGCGAAGATGGAGTCAAACTTGTTGAGCAGGGCGAGAGTCTCTTCGGCATTGAAGCGGGTGAGGCGCGACTGATCTGCCGCGGTGTTGACGGCGCGAAGGACGTCGAAGATGGCGGCGCGGGCCTCGGCGGTGTTGAGGTCGTTGTTGAGCGCAGCGGTGAAGTCAGTGTCACCTTTGCGAATGAGTTGTGTGAGTGAGTCGTCGGCAGCCGGGGTGTCAGGCCATGTGCCTTTGCGGATGCGGTCGTTGAAGGTGCGCAGACGATCTACCGCGTTGGTTGACTCGATGAGGCCGTCGAAGGTGAAGTTGAGCTGGTGGCGATAGGGCACGCTGAGTAGAAGGAATCGGATGGCCGAGGCGCGGTAGCCCTTGAGCAGTAAGTCGCGGAGGGTGAAGAAGTTGCCCTCCGACTTGGACATCTTCTTGCCTTCGACGAGCAGGAAGCGAACGTGAAACCAGTGGCGCGCGAAGGTTTCGTGGGTGGCGGCTTCTGATTGAGCAATCTCGTTTTCGTGGTGCGGGAACATGAGGTCTTCGCCGCCGGCGTGGAGGTCGAAGGAGTCGCCGAGATACTTCATGGCCATGGCGGAGCATTCGATGTGCCAGCCAGGGCGGCCCGGGCCGAGGGGCGTTTCCCACGACGTCTCGCCGGGTTTGGTGGCCTTCCAGAGGGCGAAATCGCGGGCGGAGTCTTTTTCGTACTCGTCGAGATCCACGCGCGCGCCATCTTCGATGCCTTCGAGGTCCTTGCCGGAGAGCTTGCCATAGCCGGGGAAGCGCGCGATGCGGAAGTACCAGCTGCCGTCCTCGGCTTTGTACGCAATATCCTGGGCGGCGAGTCGCTCAATGAGCGAGACCATGCCGGGAATGTTTTCGGTGGCACGGGCGATGTCTTCGGGGCGCTCGATGTTGAGGGCTTCCATGTCCTCGAAGAAGGCGCGCTCGAATCGGGCGCTGTACTCACCGATCGGCTTGCCGGCAGCGGAGGCGTTGCGGATGATCTTGTCGTCGACGTCGGTGATGTTCATGACGTGGTGCAGGGCGAGGCCGTTGAGGCGGGCGGCGCGGCGCAGCACGTCGACGTGCAGGAAGGTACGGAAGTTGCCGATGTGGCCGTAGTCATAGACGGTTGGGCCGCAGCAATAGAAACGCAGGGCGTGGCCGTCGGAGGCGAAGAGCGGTTCGTTTTTTCCGGAGAGGGTATTGAAGAGTTCGAGGGGCAAGGTTACGGATTCTTTCGTGGAGAGTCGTCACTCTTGATTGTAGATGGAGGCGTGGAAATCGTCCGCGAAAGGACCTGCTGATGCAGTTCGTCGATGTCGGAGACGCCGCGAAGGACGGCAGCGTTCTCCGACTCGTAGAAGCGGAGATCGCCGAGGATGCTGTCGATCCGGGTGATCTGCTGGCTCAGGAGCTCCGAATATTGGTCCTGCTGCGCCGGGGTTAGCTGCGCGAGGTCGAGATGGCTGGTCGCGTCGGCCGCCTCGGTGTTGGAGAGGAAACTCTCGACCTCGTCGCTGGAATGGAACCAGTCGAAGACGGCTTGCTGCAGGAAGTCGCGCTGGGCGTAGAGCTCTTCATAGATGGAGGCCTGTTCGCGCGGCAGGAGAGACAGCTGGGAGCTGTCGCGGGCGGAGGTCCAGGCCCCGGCGCTGGGCAGAAACGGATCTCCGCCGGCACGTACAGGCAGTTGGGGGAGGGAGGCAGCGTCGGCCCCACGGTGTAGAGCGTCGATGTTGCTGCGCAGGGCGACGAAATAATTGTTCTCACGCTGAAGCACGTCGAGATCGTGGGCCAGTATCTGCTCGTTACGTTCGGCTTCGGCGTGGAGATCGTGCTGAAGGACGTGGCGCTGGTGAAGGCGATGCAAGGCCGCCACCGTGTGCTCAAGGCTGATAGCAATCAGCAGGCCCGCGGTGATGGTTCCGAGATGAACCCAGAAGTCCCTCCATCTGAGCAGGGGGTGCTGTGGGGGATGCACATCCATGGGCGAACGTCCTTCAGTGACAGGTTTGAACCCACTTGAGAGTACCAAACTGCGGAGAGTGTACCCAAGGGTGCGGACTTCTCAGCCGAGGCGTAGTTGAGGAGTTGGCTCGAGCGTGTCGGGAGCGAAGTGGCGGCCGAGGAACTTGGGCCACGCGGCGGCGGCGATCATGGCGGCATTGTCGGTAGAGAGCGCAATGCTGGGAAAGGCGATGGGAAGACCTGCCGCGGTAGCCATGTTCGCAAAGACATAGCGCAAATGGCTGTTGGCTGCGACGCCGCCGCTGACCAGGATGCCGCGTGCTCCGTAGTGCTCGGCGGCGTTGAAGGCAGCACGAGTGAGATTCTTGACAACGGCGTTCTGGAAGCTGGCGATGAGGTTGAGGGTTTGGGCGTCGAAGTGAGGCAGCGCGCGGGCGAGGTTGGTCTCGTCCGGCTTTGCTTTGTGCAGACCCATGGTGCGGAAAGCCTGTTCTCGGGCGGCGATGGCGGGCTGCATTCCGTGAAGCTCGACGTAGCGGCGGGCTGCTGTCTTGATGCCGGAAAAAGACATGTCAAAGCGCATGTCGTCCAGCGCCTCAGCGGATTCGCGGGCAAGCTTGGGCGCGGTGTTGCCGGTGACCTTTTGCTTAATCTGCGCGAAGGGGAACAGCGTGGTGTCGGCCGTTCCGTGCGCGGCGAGGACGTCCATCCAGGGGCCGCCTGGGTAGGGCAGGCCGAGCAGCTTGGCTACCTTGTCGTAGGCTTCGCCGGCCGCGTCGTCGAGCGTCTTGCCAACGTTGCGGTACTGCCATGTTTGCTCTGGTGTGCGGGTCGCGAGATAGAGATGCGTGTGGCCGCCGCTTACGACCAGCGCGAGGAGCGGAGATGCCTCCGCGAACACATTGTTCATCAGAACAGCGTGGATATGGCCTTCGAGATGGTTGACGGCGATCAGTGGGAGATCGGCACCGAACGCGAGCGCCTTGGCGAAGCTGATGCCGACCAGCAGAGCGCCGGCGAGGCCTGGGCCTTCGGTAACGGCGACGGCGGCGAGATCGGAGTAGACGACACCTGCCCGCTGCATGGCTTCGCGGACAATGGGGACGATGGCGCGGAGGTGCTCGCGTGAGGCGAGTTCGGGAACGACGCCGCCGTAGTTGCTATGGATCAGTTGAGAGGCGACGACATTGGAAAGGACTTCGTGACCATCGCGGACGACGGCTGCGGAGGTCTCGTCGCAGGAGCTTTCGATACCGAGAATAAGTGTGCCGGGCACGAGGTCTATCGTACTAGGGAGAGGGAGAGAAACACCGGGCTATGTCGAGACTGGATAGCGAGCACTATATTGCGGCGTTTCGGATTGTCCGGAGGCTGCGTGCCCTGGGGCATATGGCGTACTTCGCTGGCGGCTGCGTTCGCGATCTGCTGCTGGGCGTAGTGCCGAAGGACTTCGATGTGGCGACGTCTGCAACGCCAAAGATGGTCCTGGCGGCGTTTCCGCGGACCGAGTCGGTGGGCGCGCACTTTGGCGTGGTCCTGGTGATCGATCACCTGGCGCAAGTGCGGGTGACGACCGAGGTGGCGACGTTTCGGCACGATGGCGCTTACACGGATGGGCGGCGGCCGGACGCCGTGCAGTTCTCGATGGATCCGCGCGAGGATGTGCTGCGGCGCGACTTCACCATCAACGGACTGCTGCTGGATGCGATCGCCTATGAGGCTGGCGACCGGCTGGAGGACTGCGTCCTGGATTACGTGGGCGGCCGCGGCGACCTTCATGCCCGGCTGGTGCGCGCAATTGGCGAGCCGAAGCTGCGGTTTGCGGAAGACAAGCTGCGCATGCTGCGGGCCGTGAGATTTGTTGCACGGTATGCGTCGCGCGGGTTCGCGATCGAGCGGCGAACGATGGATGCGATCTGGCAGGAGGCTCCCTCGATCCACGTGGTATCTGCCGAACGCGTGCGAGATGAGCTGACGAGAATTCTTACCGAGGGCGGCGCGCGGCGAGGATTCGAGCTATTGGACGAGACTCGGTTGCTGGTTGAGGTGCTGCCCGAGGTGAAGCGGATGCAGGGTGTCGAGCAGCCGCCGGAGTATCACCCGGAGGGCGATGTGTGGGTGCATACGCTGATGTTGCTAGACCAGCTTCCCGCGGGAGCGAGTCCGACGCTGGCGTGGGGGATGCTGCTGCACGATGTCGGCAAGCCGGCTACGTTTACGCCGCCGGATCCAACGAGGGCGGGGGATCGGATCCGGTTCAACGGACATGTGGATGTAGGCGTTGCGGTAGCGCGAACGATCCTGACGCGGCTGCGGTTCAGCAACGAGGAGTGCGAACAGATCCTGGCGCTGATCAAGCACCACATGCAGTTTGGCGATGTGATGCAGATGAAGCAGTCGACGCTGAAGCGGTTTCTGCGGATGCCGAGGTTTGACGAGCACCTGGCACTGCACCGCGCGGACTGCTTGAGCTCTCATGGCAAGCTCGACATGTACGACTACGCGAAGAAGCACCTCGAGGAGATGGGCGAAGAGCAGATTCGGCCCGCGCTGCTGTTGACGGGCAACGACTTAATTGCGGCAGGGTACAAGCCGGGGCCGGGCTTCAAGGCGATGCTGGAGGCAGCCGAGGACGCTCAGTTGGAGAGGTCTGTGAAGACGAAGAAGCAGGCGCTCCGGCTGGTAAAAGAGATGTTTCCGGGGTAAGAGGTTCGGCTGCGGAGAAATTTATTTGCGCAGCGCGCGGCGCAGGGTAAACTTCCGTAAATCTGATGCAGTTCAAATGAAGGAGCTCTGATATGGCAGACGTGGTGGTAGCTGGAACAGCTGAAGGCGGTGGGCTTTCACAGGTGGAGCGCGTTGTAGACACGTTCGTGGCGCCGAGCAAAACGTTTACTGATATTCTGCGCAGCACGAGTTGGTGGCTGCCGTTTGTGCTGCTGGTCATCGTGACGATGGGGTCGACGTATGCGATTGATCAGAAGATTGGATTCGACCGGGTGGCGGAACAGTCGGTCACTCAGAGCGCGAAGAGCGAGGAACAAATGGCATCGCTGCCAGCTGACCAGCGGGCTGTGGCGATTCATCGAATCGCAGTTGGGCAGAAGTACGGATCCTACGGTGCGGCCCTTATCATTTTGATCTTCGTGGCGATCGTTGCCCTGCTGAACTGGGCGAGCCTGAACTTCGGTATGGGGGCAAAGACCACCTTCGGTCAGAACTTTGCGGTGTGCATGTACGCGGGTCTGCCAAAGATTTTTATTGGGTTGCTGAATATTGTGTTTGTGTATGCGGGCGTGAACACGGAAAACTTTGATCTGAATAACCCTGTGGGCACGAACATCGGATATTATCTGACGAGCTCGCCGCATTGGGTCCAGACGGCGGGGAGTTTCTTTGACATCTTCGGTCTATGGACGCTGGCGCTGTCCGTGATCGGGCTCTCGATCATTTCAAAGAAGAACAAGGGACAGGCGGCGATTGTGGCCGTGGGTTGGTGGCTGGTTGGGCTGCTGGTGCTTACGGGCATTACGGCGGCGCGCGGCTAGTTTGGGCGAGGAACAAGAGAAGAGGCCCGGCTGATAGCCGGGCCTCTTCCTTGGACCAAGGCGCTACTTCGCGATGAACTCGAGCAGCACCTTGTTGACTTCCGTGGCGTGCGTCCAGTTGAGGCCGTGGGGACCTCCTGCGACGATGTGGAATTGAGCGCCGGGGATCAACGCGGCGGTGCGCTTGCCGGTAGCCTCGATGGGGAGGATCTGATCAGCGTCGCCGTGGATGACGAGGGTGGGAATCTTGATCTGGGCGATGTCGGCGCGGAAGTCTTCGAGCCAGGCGTCCACGCAGTTGAGCATGGCGTGGTAGCTGGAGGCGGTGCCGACGTTGAAGCTGGCGTGGATTGCCTCGTCGGAGATGTTGGTGCCTCCTACCAGCTTCTTGTTGTAGAAATTTTTGAGGAAGGTATCGAGGAAGGCGTAGCGGTCGGCCTCGATGGCTTGCTTGATGCCTTCGAATACCTTGGGATCGACGCCTTCGGGGTTGTCGCCTGAGTGACGGAGAGCGGGCGCAACGGAGGACATGAAGACGGCCTTGCTCACGCGGCCGGGCTCGGCGTACTTGCCCAGGTAGCGCGCGACTTCACCGCCTCCCATACTGAAGCCGACGAGGGTGACGTCGTGCAGATCGAGGGCTTCAATCAGCTTGTAGGTATCGGTGGCTAGGGTGTCGTAGTCGTAGCCGATGCTGGGTTTGGTGGAGCGGCCAAAGCCACGGCGGTCGTAGGCGATGACGCGGTGGCCGGAGGCGAGCAGAGCCGCAGCCTGGCGCTCCCACGAGGCGCTGCTGAGTGGCCATCCATGGATGAGCAGGACGGGTTTGCCGCTCCCGAGATCTTCGTAATAGAGTTCGATGTCTGCGCTATTTTCTTCGCCAACCTTGATGTATGCCATAGTTCTTCTCCTGGTGCGATGTACTGTTCGCCTTGATTGGATGCGGCAGGCAGAGAAATGGCCCGGCGAGGTGCCGGGCCTTTCTGCAATTCACGAACGATTCACGCGGTGGTTGGGTTTACTCGGCGCCCCAGCGCTTGAAGACGAGCGAGCCGTTGGTGCCGCCAAAGCCGAAGCTGTTGGAGAGGGCATAGTCGATCTTGGCCGACTGCGGCTTGTTGGGGACGTAGTTCAGGCGGCAGGCCGGGTCAACGTTGTCCAGGTTCATGGTGGGTGGGGCAATCTGGTTCACCATGGCCATAATGGTGATGCCGGCTTCCAGTCCGCCGGCTCCGCCGAGGAGGTGGCCGGTCATGGACTTGGTGGAGCTGACCAGCAGCTCGTGGCTCAGGGCTTTCTCGCCAAAGACGTTTTCAATGGCCTTGGATTCGAGAGAGTCGCCGACGGGGGTGGAGGTGGCGTGAGCATTGACGTAGTCAATCTTGTCGGCCGAGATGCCGGCGACGCGGAGGGCGGCCTGCATGGCGCGGCGGCAGCCATCGCCTTCGGGGGCCATGCCAGTCATGTGGTAAGCGTCGCCGCTCATGCCATAGCCGATGACCTCGGCGAGGATCTTGGCGCCGCGGGCTTTGGCGAACTCCAGCTCTTCGAGGATCAGGATCCCGGCGCCTTCCCCGCACACGAAGCCGTCGCGATCCTTGTCGAAGGGGCGGCAGGCGTGGGTGGGGTCGTCGTTACGGGTGGAGAGAGCCTTCATGGCGGCGAACCCGCCGACCGAAAGTGGGGTAATGGCAGCTTCGGCGCCGCCGGCGATCATGGCGTCAGCATCGCCGCGCTGGATGATGCGGAAGGCGTCGCCAATGCTGTGCGCCGAGCTGGTGCATGCGGTGGCGGTGGCCTCGTTGGGTCCCTTAGCGCCGTACTTAATGGACACATGCCCGGCAGCGAGGTTGATGATGGTGGCGGGAATGAAGAAGGGAGAGATCTTGCGCGGGCCGCCGGCGAGCATGGCCGAGTGTTCCCGCTCGATGACGTCGAATCCGCCGATGCCGGAGCCGATGTGTACGCCAACGTTCTCGGCAGTCTCATCGGTGACCTTGAGGCCGGAGTGCTGCATGGCCTCCTGTGCGGCAGCCATGGCGAAGTGGATGAAGCGGCCCATCTTGCGGGCCTCCTTCTTCTCCACAAAGGCGTGCGGGTCGAAGTCTTTGACTTCGGCGGCAATGCGGACCGAGTGACCGGTGAGATCAAATGCAGTGATCTCAGCCATGCCACTCTTACCGGAGAGCAGGCCTTCCCAAATTTGCGGAGCGGTATTCCCCACCCCGCAAAGGAGGCCCATGCCCGTTACAACGACACGACGATGCGACATCTTACTCTCATTCCTTGTTGTCCTTAGACTGCAGAAACAGCTATCCCGCTGCTGCAGAACTGCGGAGCTAACTACTTGACTTTCTGGTGCTTCTCGATATATTCAGTCGCGTCCTTGACGGTTTTGATCTTCTCCGCGTCCTCATCCGGGATCTGGATGTCGAAGGCTTCTTCGAACTGCATCACGAGCTCAACGACGTCGAGCGAGTCGGCACCGAGATCTTCCTGGAAGCTCGCGCCTGGCGTGACTTCGGCTTCATCCACCTGAAGTTGCTCGACAATAATCTGCTTAACCTTCTCATCAACTGCTGCCATCGTACGATCTCCTATGAAGTCCTGGGTTGGGCGCGGACATTGACCTTCTAGAGCGAGCTGCCCGATTGACTGCCCCAGTGTGAAAGCATACCGACGTGGTTGGACGGTGTAAAGCCGAGGCAAGGTGAACGGGGTAACGCCTCGACAGGCAACCCGCCAACATGATAGGCGGACCAAACTCCTGTATATTCTAGCGTGAATCTCCGGGCCAGAGATATGACGTGGACGGTATAAGGATCAGCACGACGATGACAGTACGGGTGTGTTTCCATTGCGGAGCGACTAAGTTCCGCCGCGTAAATCGGCGTGGCATGTTCCAGCGATACATTCTGACCGCGCTGGGATGGTATCCGTGGGAGTGCGCTATCTGTCGCCGCAAGACATTAAGGCGGAAAATGAGTTAGCAGCTGGCTGCGGCTGATTATTCGTCATCACCAGCCGCGAGCATCGGAAGCAGGCCGTCGAAGCCGGAGTTCGAGGCGGACGGTAGCGATGGCTGTACGGCCTCGACGCTGACGTCACGCAGGGTCCGATTGATAGCGCGGGTGCGAACGCCGAGCTTGTCGATGGTTCCCTGTACCTTGCCTACGTCGTCCGTCATCTTGTCCATCAGCGTCTCAAAGGTGCCAAACTCCTTGCGTGCGCTGGCGAGCACCTTCCAGACCTCGTCGCCCTTCTCCTGCATCTGGAGCATGTGGAATCCCATCTGGAAGCTGTTCAGAATGGCGGAGAGGGTGCTGGGTCCGGCGATGGTGACATGGCAATTCTGCTGGATGTCGGTCTGTAGCCCGTCGCGGCGCATCACTTCGGCGTAGAGCCCTTCGGTAGGCAGAAACATGATGGCGAAGGATGTGGTGCGTGGCGGAGCAATGTACTTTTCGCAGATCTTCTTGCCTTCGTTCCGGATAGCCGTTTCGAAGGCTTTGCCGGCGCTGACGAGATCCGCGCCCGTCTGGTAGGCAGTTTCGAGGCGCTCCCAGGCTTCGCGCGGGAACTTGGAGTCGATGGGAAGCAGCGCTTCGCCATTGGGTGTGGGGAGCTTGACGACGAACTCGACTACTTCGTTGGAGCCAACCTTGGGCTTCGCGTTCTTCTCGAACTGACTGGGCGCGAGCATCTGCTTGAGCAGGGTCTCGAGCATGACTTCGCCAATCGTGCCGCGCGATTTCACGTTGGTAAAGATGCGCGAGAGGTCATCGACACCGGCGGAGAGCTTGGTCATTTCGCCCAGCCCGGCGTGGACCTTGGTGAGCTGGTCGGTGACCTGGCCAAAGCTCTCGGTGAGGCGGGTCTGGAGCGTGGCGTGGAGTTTTTCATCAACCGTAACGCGCATCTCCTCGAGTTTGGCGGCGTTGGTGAGGTTGAGCTTGTCGAGCCGGTCTTCGACGGTCTTGCGCAGGGTTTCGAGGTGCTCGCTCTGGCCGGTGCGGAGCTCGCTTAGGCGGTTGTGGAGGGCCTCGCGGCTCTCGTTCGCCTGCGCTGCGAATCCAACGCGGGAAGTTTCCAGCTTGGAGTGCAGGGTATTGCCAAGGGTGTCCATGCTGGTCAGGACTTCGGTGCGGAGCGAGGCGCTTGAGGAGGCGGTGTCGGAGCGGAGCTGGGAGAGCTCGGCGCGGAGATGCTGGTCGAGGCCTTGGGATCGGGCGTCCAGGCGCGTGAACTGTGCGGGCAGATCGGCGGCGAGCAGTTGCGCGAGGCGAGGGTCTTCAACCGGGGGAACTGCTGGCGGCGCGGCAGTATTGCGGCGGACGATGATCACAACCAGGGCCACGAGCGTGAGGAGTTGGAGGACGATGAGCGCTGGAATCATTTCGACTTTCCTTCGCTTGGAGGATAGCATTCCCCCACGGCGGAGGTGATGTGTGCGATGTGCGTAACGCGGAAGCTTTCGGTCGGTTGCCGACAAGCCACTGGCGTTTGGCGATTTGAGCGACAGGTGGTTCAATAGCTCTGGAGCACACTTGCTCGCAAAGGTCAGCCACTTGCGTCTATCTGCTATGTCTCGAGTTCTTGTTTTGACCGCCCTCGCGTTCTCGCTAACCGCAGTTTCGGCGAAGGCGCAGGTCGCGGTTCCGTCCAGCCAGCAGCCCGATCACTTCCGGGACACCTCGATGCTGGTGCCTCCGGCGGGCGCGAAGGTCGCGATCGTCGAGTGGGAGGACCTGGAGTGCCCTGCCTGCGCGCATGCGTTCCCGTTTGTGCATATGGCGATCGACCACTACAAGATTCCGCTGGTGCGGTATGACTTCCTCATTCCGAACCACATATGGAGCCGCGAGGGAGCCATCTATGCGCGGTATCTGCAGGACAAGGTCTCGCCGGAGCTGGCCACGCAGTATCGCCGCGAGGTCTTCGCGTCGCAGTTCAAATTCGCCAGCAAAGACGATCTGAACCGCTTCACGCAGCAGTTTTTCGCGAAGAATGGCAAGCAGCTTCCGTTCGTGATCGATCCCACGGGCCAGCTGACGCGCGAGGTGGAGAAGGATGTCGCGCTGGGCAACAAGCTTGGTCTAACGGAGACGCCGACCTTGGTGGTGGTGACTCCCAAGGGATGGATCCAGGTGAAGGATGTGTCTGACCTGTACCAGGCGATCGACCAGGCACAGGCGTCGATGGGTGGCGCGCCGGCGGAGCATCACAAGACCACGAAATAAAGGATTTCGATGTAGGAGGAGCCGTCCGCATGCGCGGGCGGCTTTTCTTATGCGGTGGGCGCGTTCGAGGTCTTTGCGGCTTCGGAAACGGGCCAGACGTTGAGGGCAAGGTCGACGGCACGATTGAGAGCGTCGCGCGTGTGGCCGCTGCTGGCTTGCACGGCAAGTCCGTTCATCATGCTGACGACGAACAGGGTAAGCGCCGGGACGTCGGTGGAGGCGGGAAGGTCGCCATCGCGGCGGGCGCGTTCGAAACGGTCGCGCATCTGGGCGATGCCACGCTCGCGGACGGCTGCCATCTCCTGGCGGATGGATTCGCCTTCGGCGCTGGCGACGAGCGCGCCCTGCACCCAGAGGCAACCGCCGGGATTCGCAGTGTCGGTGGCCATTGCCACAGTGCCGCGGAGCAACATCTCCGCCACCTGGCGGGCCCGAGGCTGGCCGAGAGCGCGGCGGACGTACCGCCCGGGACCGGCGCCGTAGCGTGCGACGGCCTCGCGGAAGAGACTGGCTTTGTCGCCGAACGCCGCGTAAAGGCTAGGGCGATTGATCCCCATGGCCGCGGTCAGCGCGGTGAGTGAAGCGCCTTCGTACCCCTGCTTCCAAAACACACGCATAGCGGCGTCGAGGGCCTGCTCGCGATCGAAGGAACGCGGACGCCCCGCCTGGGGCTTAGCGGTGAGGGCTGGCACAGGAATGTTTGGGGCGGGAGGTACCGAGAGACTCATACGCAACGATGGTAGCCCGCGATGGCTTCTTTGCGCAGCAGAATTCTGGTCCGTAAGCTTAAGAGGAACTGCCGAGTATCCATCCAGCGGATATCGCACCTTTCGAACACTACGACCTTGAGAGTTGGAAGGCTGGCGAAAGCTGTGAAGCTAGGCGTCTTTTGCGTCTTCGTACTCTTCGTGCCAGGCCCTCTGGATGGCCTCGAGGATGCCTTCGCTGGATTTGGTCGGGTCGCCCTTGAAGCCGGGAAGCTGGGTGACCCACTTGTGCAGGTCGGTGAAGCGGACCGAGTAGGGATCGGTGTCGGGAAACATCTCTTGCAGTTGAATTCCAATCTCCAGGGTGTCGGACCAGTCGAGTTCGTGCGGCATGGGGTGTCGCCTCCGAGGCTAGTTTACTGCGAGGGAAGGGGAGTGGTGCAGGCGCGCGGCAGGGCGGTCACGATAGAATAACGAAGCCGCATGACAACGACTACACCAGCTCCGAAAACAGCACCCGCCAAGGGTCAAGTAAAGCGCCGCATGACCACCCGCCGGCGGTTGATCGCCGCAACCCGCAAGCTCCGCGAGTTGGGCTCGATTGCCTCGGCCGTCGCCGGAACCTCGCACCCGTATATGGCGCACATTGTGCCGATGCGCCGCTGCAACCTGGCTTGTACGTACTGCAATGAATACGATGACGTGTCGGACCCGGTAGACATCGAGGAGATGAAGCGGAGGATCGACCACCTGGGCCGGCTGGGGACGTCGGTGATCACGATCTCCGGTGGCGAACCGCTGCTGCATCCGCAACTCGAAGACGTTATCCGGCAGATTCGGAAGACGGGCGCGATTGCCGGCATGATCACTAACGGTTATTTGCTGATGCCGGAGCGGATTAAGCGGCTGAACGAAGCCGGCCTCGATCACATGCAGATTTCGATCGATAACGTGATGCCGGATGAGGTTTCGAAGAAGTCGCTGAAGGTACTGGACGCGAAGCTCGCGATGCTTGCCGAGCATGCCGACTTTCACGTGAACATCAACTCGGTTGTGGGCGGCGGGATTGCAAATCCCGAGGACGCGCTGACGATTTCGAAGCGTGCATTGGCGCTCGGGTTCAGCTCGACGATCGGCATCATTCATGACGGCAGCGGGCAGTTGAAGCCGCTGGGCGAGCGCGAGCGCACCGTGTGGGATGAGGTGCGCCGGCTGACACGGCGCAGTTACTCCCGTTTCAACGGATTTCAGGAAGCCATCGCAAATGGATTGCCCAATGACTGGCGCTGCCGCGCAGGCTCGCGTTATCTCTACGTGGACGAGAATGGGATCGTGTCGTATTGCTCGCAGCAGCGTGGCTATCCCGGTATCCCGGTAGCCGAGTACACGACCGAGATTGTGAAGCGCGAGTTCCTCACGGAGAAGTCGTGCGCACCCAACTGCACCATCAGTTGCGTCCACCAGGTTAGCTACATCGACCACTGGCGCGCTCCGCAGAAGACGACCATTACGCCGGGTGGTGCGGCCGGTCTCGTGCAAATTCAATAATCCTTCCCAACGCTCCTGGCCAACCATTTCCTTTCGCGGAGACGCAAGCGATGCATGCTGCTGATCAGCCCGGCTCGATGTCTCGATCTGCCCAAATTGGTTGGTGGATCTTCGTGCTTCTGGCCTGCGCTCAGTTCACGATTCGGTACGTGTGGCGCAATGCGCCGTATTTGGACTTGTCGGCCTATGCCAACGGAACAGGCATGATGCCCTTCCAAGGCCGTGTGTTAATGGCCTGGGTTTTGAAAGCGACTGCCGGGAATCCGCACTGGAGCGGCGTCCTCACCCATCTGGGTGCACATCTGCCCGAGACTTTGCGGAGTCCGTATGCTGTCGCATTATTGATCGTCAACTTTTTTGCCATGGTCGTTTGTATCCTGGCAGGTCGATCGACGCTGCAACACCTGACGGGAGACACGACGTTCTCAGCATGGGCTTCGCTGCTGTTGCTGTACATGACGTATTTCAATTTGGTTATTGGCTACGGGCTCTTCATGATTCCGTACGACATCCTTTCGCTGACCATCTTCGTACTTTCGGTGTGGCTGGTGATAGCGAAGCGGTATGCAGTTCTTACGCTGGTGGTTGCGATCGGAACGTTGAACCGCGAGACGATCATTTTCATTCCGTTGTTTCTTGTGCTCTATACCTGGTTCAGCAACAGACACGCGAAGGAAGCTCCCAAAGCCAGTGGACGTCGATGGGAAACGGTTCTGCCGTACATCGCTGTCCAATTGCTAATCTGGATCGCATTGCGCATGTGGATTGAGCATCACTTTCGCAACAATCCTCTCGAGGTGTCGATGCCGACGCGATGGTTTGGAATTCGCTTGGGCGGGAATCTACGGTCACTGACGAAGCCTCCTCAGTGGGCGCTTCTGCTCTCATTATTTGGATTTACGCTCCCGCTGTTTATCGCAAAGTTCGACAAGATAGGCGATCGAGCGCTCGCCCATTCCACTGCAATTGTCATGGCCTTATGGGCTGTCGCGATGTTGCTGGTGGGCGTGGTGGTTGAGATCCGAATCTTCAGCGAGCTCACCGCATTCATGATGCCCTGTATCGCGCTGATTGTATGGAGCGAGTGGATACGGCCGGCTGCGCAGTTCCGCGCTCGCATGCAGGAGGAGAAAAGCCACGGCTAACCGATCTTTGCCCCTGGATCGACGGTCGGCAGCCGATCTTCCCGTTCGCGCGAAATTCTGCGGCAAGCGTCTTGTAAACTCGTTTTAGTGCGCCTTTCGCTCCCAACGCGGATTCCCTTGTCGAAGGTATTTGTCTTTGCCTCCGTCTTTTTCTGCGTTCAGCAGATTGAGCACACCAGCCTGCTTTTCAGCGTTCTGTATTTCGCCTTCTTGGTTCTGAGCGCACTTGCCTTCAATCTTGCGGAAGGGTTCAACAGGATCACAGGCGCGTATATCTTCTGGTATTCCATGCTCATTGTGATCGTCGGGGTTACATGGAAGGCCGTGCTGCGCGAGCCGGCGGACTCCAACCTTCTCGATCCATTGCTCGACATGGCGCTTTATACCGCCAGCATGGTGATGTTGCTAGTGGTCACTCTGCTTAATCGAAAGATGGATTTCCGGGCAATCGGAATCGGCGGCGGTTTTAGCAAGACTGAACTCAACTACACCGCTGCCGGCCTGGGTTGCATCATTGTGTGGCTTGGCATTAATTTTTCTGTGCAGATCTTCGGGAACGCGCCTGGCGGCTTCGTGAGCGCGCTCACCCAAGTGAACGTCTTCGGACCGCTCGGCATGATTCTGGCAACCATCGGCGCGGTCAAGGACAGTGGGGGGCGGCGTTCTGTCAACATGATCAGTACTGTCATGATGCTCTACTTTGGCTATCTGGGCGTAATCTCTTTCTCCAAACAAATCATGCTCACGCCCATCGTTTGCTGGGCGGTTGGCGCTTTTTATGCTCGACTCAGATTGCGCTTTGTCCATGTGGTGGCTGTTGCCCTACTAGCCTTCCTAAGCTTTGGCTTCATCTCGCCGCTTTCCGCGTCGCGCGATCTGGCTGAGGGAATGGATGATAGCCAGCATGTAGTGCTCGCCTGGTACCTCTTGACGCATCGCCAGTACTTGAAGGACCACGTCAAGCAAATTGAGGTGACGCGGGACATGGGCGTAGCGGAGTATTACGACGAGCCTCAGGGATCCCTGATTGAACGCCTCTCGATGATCCCTCCGGATGATCAACTCTTCACGTTTTCGACACAGGACCATTACGAGGGGTTGGCGCCCATCTATCAATATTTCGGCAATCTTTTGCCCCACTTCCTCAACCCAAACAAGAATGTAACTTTCAGCGGCAACTTTTATGCGCACGAGATGGGTTCCGGCCTCGCAGAAGACGATTACTCGACCGGAATATCGTTCAGTCCCGTAGCGGAGGCATTTCACTGCGAAGGATGGGGCGGCATCTTGTGGTTGCTTCCGTTGATCTGGATCATGTTCTTCACTAGCGTTGACTTCGTGGTGGGCGACGTGACGAAATATCCCTGGGGGCTGATGGTCGTCGTGTGGCTTGCGCACGCGGCCCCCGAGCAGCTCGTTGGCGGCATGATCTACTTTATGGGGTATGGCAACTTTGGAATGATGCTGGCGATCATCATGGTCACACGCATCGCGCCGATTCTGGGAACTCTCTTCCTGGGCAAGGCGCCTACTCCTTCAGGCCGCAGGCTGGCTGGCGCGGCTGGCGTGCGCCCCATCGTTGCCCAGGCGCAGGGATGAATTGGCTGCTCCTGCTTTGGGCTGCGCGGCCGCAATCGACGGGTGGTGCGCTACTATGAAAGCTGCTGCCATCGCAATGAGCACGTTCAGCATTACCCATGAATAAACTGATCTTCGGCAATCTCATTCATCGTCCACTGCGCTCCGTCATCAGCGCCTTCGCCGTCGCCATCGAGGTCATCATGATTCTCTCGGTGGTGGCTATCTTTTACGGCATCCTGAATGGCAGCCGCACGCAGACTACAGGGATTGGCATGGATATGGTTGTGCATCCGGGAGCGGCGACTGCCTTGATGATGACTAGTTCGGCGTCCGCAGATGTGCGCATTGCCAAGGTGCTTGGCGAGCTTCCGCATGTGCAGGTGGTTGCGCCGGTCAATATCAAGTTCACGGCGGGCAGCTCCGTTGAGAATATCTACGGGATTGATTTTCAGAGCTACAACGCCTTGCGCCCCTTCGTGTTTCTCAGCGGCGGCCCGTTCAAGAACGACTTTGACCTCATCATTGACGACCTGCAGGCGAAGTCCGGTAAGGGAACGAAAATAGGTGACTCGGTGAAGGTGCTCAACCATACCTTCACGGTTTGCGGGATTGTCGAGCATGGCAAAGGTGCCCGCAAGTACATTCCTCTGACGACGATGGATGTGTTGGATAACAATCCTGGCAAGGCGTCTGCGTTCTACCTCAGGACGCAGGATTCGCCTAAGTATCAAGAGGATGTTCGCAAAGAAATTCTCTCTACCGACGGCCTGCAGGACTGGACGGTGCAAACGAGTCAGGAACTGCTCTCGATGCTGACGCCGGAGCATCTCCCAGGATTCAACATTGCGCTCAACGTGGTGATTAGCATAGCGACGATCATCGGCTTTCTGGTGATCTTTCAGTCGATGTATACGGCTGTGCTTGAACGCACGCGGGAGATTGGAATATTAAAGTCGATGGGTGCGGGACGGCTGGTGATCGTGTCGGTGGTGCTGCGTGAGACGATGCTGCTGGCGATCGTGGGTACGACGCTGGGTGTGATTGCCACGTATGCCCTCAAGGATGTTCTACGGGTGCGCTTTCCGACGCTGAGTTTTCAAGTCACGGGCGTGTGGGTCGCAAATGCCATCGCGATTGCGTTAGGCGGCGCGCTCCTGGGAGCGCTGTATCCCGCTTTGAAAGCTGCAAGGAAGGATCCAATTGACGCGTTGTCCTATGAATAGCTTTCCTTCGCTAAGGGATCTCTGGAGTAGGTAAGCCAAGAAAGAGTGGAATGCCGAAGAGCTATCGAAGCCTGACGATCCTTCTTGCGGTATGGCTCCTGGTGTGGCTGAGAATATCCTGGCCCGCTGTGCAGGATGATGCTTTTATTCACCTGCGGTATGCGGTAAATCTCCTGCGCGATCACATGATCTCCTACGATGGAGTTCATTCGGATTATGGAACGTCCAGCCTGCTATATGTTTGGCTGCTGGCGGGCTTGCGTGCGTTGTTTCAATCGCCCGTGTTGCCGCGGGCAGTCTCCTCGGTATTTCACGTCACGCTTTTCATGGGACTGGCGTGGGCGTTTCCGCGGGTGCTTCGGTCCGCGCCTCGGCTGGCATGGGTGCTTGCTTTACTGTTGTTGGCCATCCTGGTGATGCCGATGGCGGTCCGCTGGCTGGACGACGGAATGGAAACCTCGCTCACGCTTTGCCTTATCTCCCTGCTGGTCTTCTGTATCTCACGCCTTGGGCACAGCGAGGGCATTTCGAAGCGATCGTTCGTGTGGCTATTTATCCTGGGGCTGGTAGCCACGCTTGCGCGAGTCGAATTCCTGCTGCTGATGACGGTGGCGAGCCTCACGTTGCTCTTTGAGCAGTACGAGTCGGCACCACCGGACGGTCTGCGCGCGCGCCTTCGTCTGGTGGCATCCTGTGCTGCGCCGTTGTTTGGAAGCGCCGTCGCAGCAGGTGTGATTTATCTGAGCATGCACACCTTGATCCCGGACACGGCCATCGCCAAGGCGGACGCTCAGGCTCCATGGATGTCGACCCTTCATGCAACGATCTCCGTATTCGTAAGCGCAATGTCGGTGGGCGCGATCCTTCTGCTGTTTTGGCTACTGACTGCGGCTGCAGTGATCGTGTACAAGCGGCGCGTCTCCTTGTCCATCCTGGTAGCGAACAGCCCCTTCCCGCTTGTGTTGGCGCTTGCAATCCTGCGCGGACAACAGGTGCAGGGTGTTCGCTACTTCGTGTGGACGCTGCTGTTTCCAACTCTCTGGAACATTCTGGAGCTGCGCGGGAGCAAAGCGGAGCCGCGTCGGCCGCCCGCGCAGATGCTGACGTTCGCGGCCTATGGCGTGGTCGGCCTGCTGGCGATCGCCGCGCCGATCGAGTCCGTCTTGCTCCATCGGGAGTTTCGCGAGCGCGAGCACAGCCTCGCGCAGTTTCGTGCGCAGCATCTCGAGCGTTTGAGTTCTCTGAAACTTGTTGCCTTCGATGTGGGCTACATCGGGTACTTTACGCAATCGTCCCTCTGCGACATGGCGGGTCTGGTCAATGGTCGAGCGAGCGCTGCGCTACCGTTTGAAGATCGAGTGAAGGCGTGCGCCGCTGAGCATCCACAGTATGCCTTCGTGAGTGGCTTCAGTCTCTGGGAGCTCGGAAATGCTCTCGACCTGAAGGGTTGGTCCGTCTGTTCCGAGTACGACTTTGCCAACCTGCGAGCCCCTGACCTGCACTATCTGATTGCCTCGCCCGAGGCAACGGCAGAAGTTTGTCGAGCAGCGGGAGAAATGCCGCGCCCGCTGGAGACAATACTGCATCCGGCGGCTCCATAGACTTCCACCCTTGTGTTTTGGCATCGAGGCATGTCTATAATTCGGAATCGCATCTTACAGTTCATGAAGGAATCCGAGCGCGGTGCGTTTGGTTTGCTGCAACCGTTGTGCTCTCGCCCCGGAATGTATAACGCTTCCAATTCGTCGGCTGCCGCGGTGATCACGCCCAAACAGGCGCAGGCAACGGTGTCGGTACGTCGGCAGATGACGACGATCACGGCGTCGAGAGTCATCCGTCTACTGCTGCTTGGGGCGGCGGCTGTCTTCTTCGCGTTGCACTTCGTGCACCTGACCGCGGATTTCCCGAATCACTCGCCGTGGATGGACTGGTCGAAATATACCGACGAAGGCTGGTATGGCGATGCAGCGATCCGCCACTACGTGAGCGGTCACTGGTATTGGAAGGGCGACTTCAACCCTGCCGTCGCGCTGCCAGTGTGGCCCGCAATCGAGCTGCTGGTCTTCAAGTTCACGGGAGTTTCCGTTACAGCCGCGCGCGCGCTGACGCTTGGGATCTTCGGTTTCACGCTGATCACGCTTTACCTGCTCATCCAGCGTCATACGCGTCCGCGCAACAATGAGTCCACGGAATCGCTGGCCGCTCCGATTGCTGTTTTCTTTTTGTGTACGAGCCCGTTCCTCTTTGTCTTCATGCGGATGGCAATTCTTGAGCCACTGTTGATTGCGCTTACCGCGCTGGGTTTGCTGATTGCATCGGATATGCGGCCGATTCACCTGGAGGGAAGACGTCTTCGCGGCCTCGGCTCGGCGGTTCTGCTGGCATTGTTACTGCCTGGACTGGTTCTCACCAAGACGACCGGCATCTGTCTCATGCCGGCAATCTTCTACATGATCTGGGCGCGCGCAGGATACCGGCTGCGGCCTGCGCTGCGGCTCGCTCTCCCGCCCGTGATCGGCGGCGTCACCCTATGGTGCGCGTACTTCTTCTTCTTCGTTCGACCGCATTATCTTGAGGATTATCAATACCTCTTCTCGGCCAATGCTTATACCGGAATCGGTCTTGAGCCCGTAGCCAAGGTCATTCTCAATACCATCACCGACGGTGCGTGGATGGGATGGCTGATCTATGTGACCTTCTTCGTCGTGTTGGCCCTGGCGCTTTTTTGGCGTCCGCGCATCCTGACGAACCCGCTCTTTCCGGCGCTCCTGCTCTGGATCGGCGGGTACTTTGCGTTCCTTGCGTATCACAACAACCTGCAGCCGCGGTATTACCTGGTCGTCGCGGTGCCCATCACGGTGGTTGTGGCAATGGGCATCGACAGCTTTCGGCAGGCTCAGAGCAAAGCAGCCGGCTTCGTGGCGTCAATTGCTTGCACGGTGTTGGTGCTGGCGATTGCGGTTCCGGACGCGGTGCAGCAGGTTGGATACCTGCGTCACCCAACCTATGAATTCGAGGCGGCTGCTCAGGGAATCAAGAGCATTGTGCTCGCGGACAAGACGCACTCGCACCTGATTCTGTCCATCTCGGGCTCAGACCTGACGCTCATGACCGGACTACCCTCGATCGATGATGACTTTGGCACCTCCGATATGGATGCGCGCGTGAAGCAGTACAAGCCAGGATGGTATGCGGCCTGGAACGATGTGGAAGACGATAAGGCCGACGCGATTACCCCGACGTACCAGATGAAACGGGTCGCCGCCTTCCCCGCCTACGACGATCCTGATCGCAACCTTCTGATCCTTTATCGACTGGATCCGGGAACCGAGGCACCGCCGCCACGACACCGGGCGCGGCGGCACATCCCGAAGGCGCTAGTGACAAAGATGGGCCAGCAACCTAGTGATGACCAGTTGCAGCACTGACGGGATGTTGCTCATCAGCAACACGCACCGCGCTTTCCGTGTGACCACCGGAAGAGCTATGCCATGGCAGATAGCCGAGTGGAAAACAAGATCGCAAGCTCCGCTCACACAGGCGAATTCGGGTGCGAACATATTAGTTAGATTAATGGGATAAGATCACGGGAGCTTATTCCCCACATAAGTATCGTAGGGAACTTCGTTCGTCTTGTTGGACTCCCAAGTGATTATCTCTAGCGGGTATTTCTTTAAGTGATAGGTTGCGGGTGGTCCCGGACACTGAGCACTTGGTCGACTGGCTGCGCCCTGGCAATTTGCTGGGCCGCTGGGCCGCGGCACTGTTTCGCGACGACATCAGCTGGCCGCGCGAGCGTTGCAATGCGGCGACCTGCGGACCATGAGACGCCAGCTGGATTGGGCATCCTGAGCGGCACCGTCGCGGACCCATCAGGCGCCAAGATCGCTCACGCTGCTGTACGCGTGGAGAGCGGCAGTCTGCAGCGCGACACGACCACGGATACGACGGGAAGCTTCAACTTGCAGCTTCCGCCGGGATCCTACGCGGTCACGGTCACGGCCAGCGGGTTCAGAACCTACACCACCAACATCACGCTGACCGAGCGGGCGTCCCGGGCAAGCCTCAATATCAGGCTCCAGATCGCGGCAGCGCCTGAGGAAATCACTGTCCCTTCGCAGGATACCGGCAGCACCGCGGCGGCGGAGAATAAGAGTGCCCTGGTGTTGAACACTGACCAACTCAAAGAATTCTCTGACGACGATAGCATGTTCCAACAGGAGATCCTGGCCATGGCTGGCGGGGAAGGCCCCAAGCCGCCGGAGATCCTGATCAACGGTTTCTCCAATGGGCGCTTTCCTCCGAAGAACACGATCAGTCAGATTCGGATCAACCAAAATCCTTACTCAGCCCAGTATGATCGCCTCGGCTTTGGCCGCGTTGAGATCTCCACGAAACCGGGAACAAGCAAGCTGCATGGCGAGTTCGACAGCTCTGGCACGGACAATGTCTTCAACGCACGGAACCCATACGCGACCGTCGAGCCGCCTTACTACACGCTCAACCTCAACGGAAATTTAAGCGGGTCTTTCAACCCCAAGACGTCTTTCTTCGTGAGCGGGCTACTCAATGATCTGCAGAACAACGCGATTGTGGTTGCGATTGATCCAACGCTGTTGACGCCCGTGAATGATGCGGTGCCGGCCCCGCAGGTTACGCAAAACTATAGTGGCCGTCTGGATCGCCAGATCACCCCGACCAATACGTTTATGGGAAGGTATGAGTACAACGAAGTTACGTTCAAGAACAGTGGTGTAGGTCTGCTGGTATTGCCAAGCGAAGGTCTGGATACCACGACCACCACCAACACCCTGCAGCTGTCAGATACGCAGGTAATCGGCGCGAAGATTATCTCGGACACTCACTTCCAATACATCCGTACGCGGCTGGATCAGAGTCCGGTGAGCACCGCGGCGACGATCGTAGCGCAGGGCGCCTTCAATGCAGGCGGCAGCCCTGCGCAATCGCAGAGTGACCATCAGGACGCTTACGAATTCCAGGAGCTTTTGACGGTTGAGCATGGTCCGCACTTTGTGCGCATCGGCGGTCGCTACCGCGGGCTGCGCGACGCGAATGAGACTCTTTCCGGCTACAATGGGCAGTTCACTTTTCCCGATATACAGACCTACGAGCTGGCCCAGCAGGGGCAAACGCCAGCGCAGATCTTCGCCAGCACCGGCCAGACCATTCAGTACAACCTCACCGCGGGCCAGCCCAACGCGGTAGTCTTCACGAGCGATGTCGGCGTGTTTGCCGAAGACGAGTGGAAGATAACCGGAAACTTCACGCTCGATTATGGATTTCGCTACGAGAGCCAGTCAGGCATCGCGGATCATGTAAACCCGGCGCCCCGCGTGGGCTTCGCGTGGGCCGTGGGAAAGACTCCCAAGCGCAAGGCATACTTCGTGATGCGTGGCGGCGGAGGCATCTTCTACGACCGCTTTGCCTCCTCGAACATCCTCACGGCGGTCCGCCGGCAGAGCGGTACGCAGCAAGCAGCATACTTCGTCACCAATCCGGACTTCTATCAGCAGTACCTCAACACGCCCCCACCCGTAGCGGCGCTGGGCCCCGTTCCGCCCACGCTCTATAACATCGATCCGAACCTGCGGACGCAGTACGACACCATCGGCGGCGTCACGGTCGAGCGTCGCATCGGCAAGATGGGCACCGCGAGCGTGAACTACATCTTCTTTCGCACCAACCATCAATATCTGTCGCGCAACATCAATGCGCCACTGCCGGGCACGTACAACCCCGCCGATCCCAGCAGCGGTGTGCGACCCATGGGTGGCGATCAAAATATCTACCAGTTCAGTTCCGGCGGCATGGCCGTGGACAACTTCATCTTCGCCAACACCAACCTGCAGGTGAGCAAGCGTGTATCCGTGTTTGCGGCCGGATTCTTCGCGTTGACGCAAAAGAATGACGCACCCTGCGACACCTGTTTCCCGAGCAACCAGTATGATCCGCACGTTGACTATGCGCGCGAAGCAAATCCCAATGTCCAGATCTTTGGAGGGGCAAACATAAAACTGCCGTACAGCTTTGGGCTTAACTTGTACGGATCAGCACAGACCGGAGCTCCCTTCAACATCACGACGGGCACTGACTTGAACGGCGATACAATCTACAACGATCGACCGGCCTTTGCCACCAACCCAACCCCGAACTCACAGATCTACAAGACGCGTTTTGGAACCTTCGATGCGAATCCGCAGCCGGGAGAGCCGATCATTCCTTTCAATTACGGAGACTCGCCTTCGTTTTTCTATGTAGTCGTGCATCTGGAGCGAGGGTTTCAGATTGGACCTCGGCCGGCCGCTCCAGCGCCTGCCCCGGGTGCTCCACCAGCGAAGGGCCCAGCTCCCAAACCGGATCGCCCCTATACGCTGATGTTTGCCGTCGAGGCGAACAACGTCTTCAACCACGTCAACCCCGGCACACCCGTGGGTGTGCTGACTTCTCCATTGTTCGGTGAGTCGATCTCACTCAACTCACCGTTTTCCGTTGGGGGCTTCAGCACGTCGTCTAACCGAACGGTGACGCTGCACTGTAACTTCAGCTTCTAACGCGGCCGCCGCATCTCCATTCTTCAAAAATATTTGTCGAAACACGATGACATTTTCATCGCCCGCATAGTCCTATCTCGAACACGTATTCGTCACGTGATTTCTCCCCGGGCGGTCCTTGAATGTTGAGCCTTCGACAGGCCAGTTGTGCCTTTGCCGTGTGCTGTGTTCAGGGGCTCTCGCTCTGCCAACCTATTGCAGCGAAAGGCTTCGCGCCTTATCAGGCCGCGCAGAAAATCCAGGCAGTGTCGGCGCATGCGGCACTCTCTCAACCGCTCACCGACGCCCTGCCGGCTGCGAACAATACTGTCCTGAGCGGTACAGTCGTTGACCCATCCGGCGCGAGCGTGACGAACGCCCAGGTGCATGTTGAAGGTACATCGCTTCGGCGCGATACCGTCACCGACGACGGTGGCCGCTTCAGCCTCCCCCTGCCGGCCGGCGTCTATAACGTGCTGATTGCTGCGCAGGGATTTGAGCCTTTCACCACGACCGTGAAGCTGACCGGCGACGGAGCAGGGGCCAGCATCCATGCCAAGCTGGTGATTGCCACGCAGTCAGAAGAGCTTACGGTGGGCGGAGGCGAGACCAGCAACGCCGCAGCCGATAACAAGAGCGCGCTCATCCTGAAAGGAGATGACCTCAAGACGCTCTCCGACGACGACGACACCTTCCAGAAGCAGATCCAGGCGCTCGCCGGCAATGGCGACGGCCAGAATGGACCGACGATCTATGTCGATGGCTTCAGCGGTGGCAAGTTTCCACCCAAGAACACGATTCGCGAGATTCGCATCAACCAGAACCCTTACTCAGCCGAGTATTCAGAGCTGGGGTACGGACGCATCGAGATCTTTACCAAGCCCGGCACCGACAAGTTTCACGGCCAGCTCTTCGCCTCCGGGAACGACAGCTCCTTCAACACCTCGAATCCCTACGTCGGCGTGCAGCCGCCCTATCACTCGTTTTTTGTCTTCGGTGATCTGAGTGGTCCCATCAATAAAAAGACATCGATCTTCCTCAACACGCAGTACAACAATCAGCAGACCAATGCGATCGTCGTCGCCACCACTCTCGACGCCAACCTGCAGCCCACCGCCTTTACGCAGGCCCTCCCCAACCCCACCGTCACGGCCGATTACTCCGGTCGCATCGACCGCCAGGTGACGCCGAACAACACGCTCATCATGAAGTATGACTACAACAACGTGCAGGTAAGCAACGGTGGCGTAGGCCTTCTGGTACTGCCATCGGAGGGTTTCAACAGCACCACCACGACGCAGACCTTGCAGATCGAAGACACGCAGGTCATTGGCACGAAGATGGTGTCGGAGGCGCACTTTCAGTACCTGCGCACGCGCCTCACGCAGACCCCCGTGAGCGACGCCCCTGCACTCAATGTTCAGGGTGCCTTCAACGGCGGCGGCAGCCCCAGTCAAGTCACCAGTGATCATCAAGACCGTTACGAGTTCCAGGAGATCTTCACCCGTCAACAAGGCACGAAACACTTCATGCGTTTCGGCGGCCGCTATCGTCTGCTGAGAGACGCCAACCTGGCAACAGCGAACTACAACGGCCAGTTCACCTTCCCCTCGATCACGGCGTACCAGATCACCGAGCAGGGGCTCGCCAACAATGAAACCGACGCCGAGATTCGCGCCACCTGCGTGACCACTCCCCAAGGCCAGGTCTGCGGTGGGCCAACGCAGTTCAACATCACCGCCGGAGATCCCAGTGCCGTGGTGCTAACCGGCGATCTCGGCGTCTTCGCAGAGGACGAGTGGAAGATCTCCAACAACTTCACGCTCGATCTGGGACTGCGCATCGAATCACAAACCGGCATTCCCGATCACTTTGATCCAGCACCGCGTGCCGGCTTCGCCTGGGCCATCGGGCAGAAAGCCAAGAAGCCGCCGATCTTCACGCTGCGCGGCGGCGGCGGCATCTTCTATGACCGTTTTGTGTCGACCAATATCCTTACCTCCATTCGCCAGAACGGCGTGACGCAGGTGTCGTATTACGTCCCTAACCCTGACTTCTACCCCACCATTCCGCCCACCGACAGTCTGACCGCCGAACCGCCGACGACCTACCAGATCAGCCCGCACCTGCGCTCCGAGTATGAGATCGATGAGGGCGTGTCATTGGAGCGGAACCTGGGGACGAAGGGGAGCATCAGCTTCAACTACCTCATGGCCCAGGGCGAGCATCAGTGGGCCTCGATCAATATCAACGCGCCCCTGCCCGGGACCTACAACCCCGGCAACGCCACCACCCCGCCCTCCGGCACCTACCCCCTGGGCACCACGCAAGCGGTGTACCAGTTCCAGTCGGGCGGCACGATGCGGCGGGAGCGCTTCTTCGTGCGCCTCAACGCTAACCCCACCAAGAAGCTTTTCCTCTTTGCGTTCTATACGGTGCGCAAGGCCTATGTGGACACCACCGGCGCCACGAACTTCCCGTCCAACAGCTACAACCTTCGCGACGATTACGGCACCTCACCTTATCCCAATCAGCGGCTCTTTATTGGCACCTTCTACCAGCTTCCGTTTGGTCTAAGCGTCAATGCATTTCTCTCCGCCTCGGCGAAGACGCCATTCAACATCACCACGGGAACAGACCTCAACGGCGATACGATTTATAACGACCGCCCGGCATTCGCGACCAACCCCACCAGCGACTCGATTATCTACAACACGAAGTATGGAACCTTCGACGCCAACCCGCAGCCAGGCGAAAAGACAATTCCCTTCGACTATGCTAAGGGGCCAGCGTTTGCCGAGCTTGATTTCGGGTTAGGCCGAACCTTCAAATTTGGCCCGCGGGATCCAGTGCCCCCACCTCCGCCCGGTGCCCCAGTGCCCAAGGGTCCAGCGCCGAAGCCCGACCCGCGCTACAGCTGGACCATCGGGCTGGACGCGCAGAACGTCTTCAACACCGTCAACGCCGGACCGCCGGTAGGCATTCTTTCGTCGCCTCAGTTCGGCCAGTCGATCTCGTTGAACAATCCTTATGGCGGATCCAGCAACGCCAACCGAGTCATCATGCTCAGGACGTTCTTCAACTTCTAGCCACAATCTGACGAACGTCACCAGATCTGGAAATTTACATCCACGTAAAGATCGACTGTGATTGGCTTGCCGTCTTTGGTTGCCGGTTTGAACTTGTAGTGCGAGAGCGCTAAAAGTGCCTGCTCATCCATACCCATGCCGGCGGCCTTCGCAATTCTCAGGCGAGAAGGACTGCCGTCTGGCAAAACCCACAAATAAATCTCAACATCTCCAGAGGATTTCAACACGCGCGCGGCAGGGCTGTACTCCGGCTCTTCCGTGTGAACCACGATCGGTCTCGTCACATTGCCGCCCACATGAAATGGCTTCTCGATGGAGGCTGTCGCCCCAGGAATGGCCTCAGGTCCTTGCTTCGTTTTTGGATCCGTCATGTCGGCCGCGGCTGTGGCGAGGAAATTTTTCTGGGCATAATCCTGCCAGTAAAACGGCATAGAGGGCACCAGGCTGGTTAAATCCGGAGCGAAGATCGCCGTGAGCGCCTTATCGAAATCGCCGTCCGGCGGCACCTGAATCTCAATGCGGACCCAGCCATCGTAGCTATCTGAATGAATAGGCACACGTTTAGGCGTCTTGTTGGGAAAAACCAGACCCATGCGTTGGCCCCCAATGCGTAACCCGCTCGAAGAGAGCTTCACCTCATGCACATCAATTCCCGCTTCCGTGAACGTCCCAGATCCGTACTGTTTCTCGGGAACGCCTGCAGCGTCGAACTTAAGATGGTTGTCGACCCAGTTCCCGCGAAGGTAAAGTGGCTGACCGATGAGTCGGACTTTAATCGCATCGACCGTATCCTGGCCCTGCGCCGGAAGGCACTGAAAGGCCAGCATCAGGATAAGCACAGCGAATTGGACGAGAAAGGCTCGGGTTCGCACGCCCAATTATGCCGGAAACACGCCCCTGGCCGGGGGTGATCCCCGAGTTTCCGGGTAAACTTGTCCTTGACTACCTTCCCAGCCTGCCTTATCCTGATAACTCGCGCAGTCTCGCGCCTGCACCTCCGTGTGCCCGAACTTCGGGCGGCAACGAGGAGAGCGGGAGCCAGACATCGAGGTGAGTCCACTCGAGGCAGGGCAAGTTCCGTTACATCTGGAGCTAGCCGGCCTTCGAAGCACCCACTCCCCAGTCGCTTGCAGCTAGATCCAGCTTCCTTCGATCCGGCAACAAAGGCTCTGTGCGCTCAACCGCAACTCCGGCTCTGGCCTCCGTGGACATCGTGTCCGCGCTCGTCTTGCCGCCTAACGCATGACTGCAAACGATCTTCGCGCTTCAAGCCGCGCAGTTGCTTCACGAAGACGGCAGAACCAGGGAGTAACCCAGATGAACCTCAACCAGACGACAACGATCCCCAGCGGCAAAGACATTCAGCGCAAGTGGTTCGTGCTCGACGCCTCCGGCCAGACCCTCGGCCGCCTCGCCTCACACGCCGCCAGCGTTCTCGCGGGCAAGTTGAACCCGCTCTACACCCCCTATATCGATATGGGTGATCACGTCATCGTCATCAACGCCGAGAAGATCGAAGTCACCGGCATGAAGGCTGGCCAGAAGCTCTATCGCCGCTACACCGGTTTCCCCGGCGGCCTGCGCGAGGAAGAGTACAGCAAGCTGCTCGTTCGCCGTCCCGAGAAGATCCTCGAGGAGGCCATCAAGGGCATGTTGCCCAAGAGCAAGCTCGGCCGCCAGATGGCCACCAAGCTCAAGGTCTACAAGGGTTCCGAGCATCCGCACCACGCGCAGCAGCCCACCGCGATGGAGATGCACCGCTCCGGTACACCGATGGAATTGCACCAGAAGCAGGAGCACCACCGGAAGCAATCGGCTTAAGGATTCGGCTTCTAGCCGCTAGCTAGAAGCCAGCAGCTTACGCGGCACAAAAATTTCATGGGCCTCAGGCCCCGGCACTAAGAGGATTCAACATGGCAGATTTGATTCAGTACTACGGCACCGGACGTCGCAAGAGCGCGATCGCCCGCGTCTTCCTGCGCCCCGGCTCAGGCAAGTTCACCGTCAACGGCAAGCAGTTTGAGGAGTACTTCGTGACTCCCGCGCAGCGCATCGCCGCCAAGCGTCCGCTGGGTATTGCGGACATCAACGAGACCTTCGACATCCTGACCACGGTCAAGGGTGGCGGCATCAACGGCCAGGCCGATGCAGTCAAGCTCGGCATCACGCGCGCTCTCATGGAGTTCAACATCGAGTTGCGCAAGGCGCTCAAGGCCGAAGGCTTTGTGACCCGCGATCCGCGCGGTAAGGAACGCAAGAAGTACGGCCAGAAGGGCGCTCGCGCTCGCTTCCAGTTCAGCAAGCGCTAGTCGCTTGGAAGCTTCTAGCCTTTGGCTTTTCGCGAAGGCTAGAAGCTGTACTACCCGCATCACCCTCCGAAGCACCTATATCGGAGGCCAGGACCTAAATCTCCCGAAGCTTCATTGCCAGGGATCAATCCAGACCAGCCGCCTCCGAATTGAAGCAGCGGCCCGGTCTATAAACAGGAGCCTCTATGGCCAGCATTACGATGAAGGAACTGCTCGAAGCCGGTGTCCACTTCGGACACCAGACCAAGCGCTGGAACCCCAAGATGAAGGAATACATCTTCGGCGAGCGCAACGGAATTTACATCATCGACCTGCAGAAGACGCTGAAAATGTTCAAGGAAGCGTCCAAGTTCGTCACCGACCTGACCTCCAGCGGCAAGCTGGTCCTGTTCGTCGGCACCAAGCGCCAGGCGCAGGATGCAGTGGCCGAAGAGGCCAAGCGCGCCGGCATGCCCTACATCAACAGCCGCTGGCTGGGCGGCCTGCTGACCAACTGGGTCACGGTGCAGAAGTCGGTCAAGCGTCTGCAGGAGCTCGACGACATGTCCACCGACGGTCGCTATGAGTTGCTCACCAAGAAGGAAGTCATCAAGCTTGAGCGCGAGCGCAAGAGCCTGTCGACCAATCTCTCGGGCATCAAGAACATGAAGCGCCTCCCCGACGCGCTCTTCGTTATCGACTCGAACAACGAGGCAATCGCCGTAGCCGAAGCCCGCAAGCTTGGCATCCCGGTTGTCGCAGTAGTCGACACCAACTGCGACCCGACCGTTGTCGATTACGTGATCCCCGGCAACGACGACGCCCTCCGCGCCATTCGCCTCTTCACCACGAAGATCGCGGACTCGGCCTACGAGGGAACGCAGATGATCTCCGACAAGGCCTTCGCCAATGAGCTGGAAGAGGTTCGCCCGCTCGAGACCGAGTCGCACTTCCTCGGTGAGGAAGGTGATGACGCGATCGCCGAAGTCCACGAGTCAGCCGGCACGGCTGAGGCGTCGGTCGAGGATATCGAGGACGAGACCATTGATCTCAACGCCGCTCTCGGCGGTGGCATCCGCAAGGCTCCGGCCGCGGCGGACGCTGAGCCTGAGGTTGAGGCTGCCGAGGTTAGCGCCTAGTTCTACAGGCCGTACGCGCGGCATTTGCCGTGTCGTCATGGCCGAGCCCTAGAATCATGGCGCGGGCCCAGGCCCGCGCCATTTTCGCAAAATACGCATGCGCCCCAGGGCATGCCCCAGCATCAAGAAGGAAAATTATGTCTACCACTGAAGCCGTAAAGATTGACGCCAAGCTCGTCAAGGAACTCCGCGAAAAGTCCGGCGCCCCCATGGGCGATTGTCTCAAGGCCCTGCAGGAAGCCAAGGGCGACATGGAAGAGGCTTTCGTTGTGCTGCGTAAGCGCGGCATGGCGTCGGCTGCCAAGAAGGCCAGCCGCTCCACCAACGAGGGCGCAGTCGGCACCTACATCCACGCCGGCGGCAAGATCGGCGTGCTACTCGAGCTCAACTGCGAGTCCGACTTCGTAGCCCGCACCGAAGACTTCCAGGAGCTGCTCAAGGACATCGCCATGCACATCGCCGCGGTCGATCCCCGCTACGTTGGCAAGGACGAAGTCACGCCTGAGGACATCGAGCGCGAGAAGGAAATCTATCGCGCCCAGGCCGCCGCTACCGGCAAGCCCGCCAACATCATCGAGAAGATGCTCGAAGGCAAGATGGGTAAGTACTACGAAGAGTTCTGCCTCTTGGAGCAGCCGTTCATCAAGGAGCAGACCCTCACCATCGGCCAGCTCATCGCGCAGAAGGTCGCCAAGCTCGGCGAGAACATCAGCGTCCGCCGCTTCGCGCGCTTCAAGATCGGCGATCCCAGCTTCACGGTCGCCTCGGCGAAGGTCACGGTTGCAGAAGAGCCGGCAGCCTAAGCACTTCAACACCACGCAAAAAGGAAAGAGCCCGGGAGATCCTCCCGGGCTCTTTGCCTTTGCAAATGTATTCGAATCAGGCTCGATTTCCCGTGACCAGGCGGAAGAGCCAGGTCAGGATCACCGCGCCGAGGAACGCCACGAAGATGCTGTAGAAGAGGCCGCCCGAGCCAGCAAAACCCAGCTTGCTGAACAGGAAACCGCCCGCGAGCGCTCCAAGGATACCGATGACAATGTCGCCAATGACGCCAAAGCCGCTGCCCTTCATGACCTTGCCGGTCAGCCAACCTGCAATCAGCCCAATCAGGATCCACCAAAGAATTCCGTGCATAGAGTTCCTTTCGAATCAGTATTGTAGTCCGGTCAAGATTGAAGCATGATCCAGCGCCTACCGTCTATGGGTACGCGTCCAAATATTATTGTCCTCCGAACCTCGTATGTACAAGTGCCAAATTTTCAGCGGCTGGGCGTCTTATAAACTCCTTCCATGGAACTCCATGCGCCTGAGAGCCCCATCCACAGCTTCAAGGACTTCGCTATCCACATCGCTGTCGTTACCTGCGGCATCCTTATCGCGCTCGGGCTGGAGGGCGTTCGCGAGACCGTTCACAATCACAATCTCGTCCGCGAAACTCGCGAAAATGTGCGCTTCGAGATGAACGTAAATCTCCGAGACTGCAAAGACGAAATTCCCCGAATCTCGCTCTACAACGCGCAGTTGAAGTCCCTCATCACCGATCTCCCTTTGCTGGCTAGACAGCATCCCGAGCAGATCAACACGCGGCTTGCGGAGATCGACAATCCTGGCTACTTCTTTACGGCTAACAGCTGGCAATCCGCACTTTCCACCGGAGCCCTCGAACATATGTCCACCGACGAGGTGACTGCCTATGGCGGCGTCGCAGAGAGCATCAGGATCTACTCCGCGATGCAACGAGATGCGCAAATGCAGCAAGCCCGCACTAAGGCATTCTTCACGGCGCACCCGCACCCTGACCCTGATCAGTTTGCAGAGGGAACGGAGCGTCTGCTTCTCTTCTATGATTCCGAAAGGGCGCTAGCCAACGTGGGTCCGCAAATGAAAGAAGATGTTGAACGAGCCCTGAGGGTCTCGAATCCCTGAGTCACCGAACGCCACCCAGCAACGTCACAAGCCTCCGAAATCCCTGCGCCCGCGCCGCGGAGTCCGCAGCATTCGCATCAGGAGCCTCTCCGCCACGCATGAATCCATGCCCCGCGCCGTCATAGGTCACAGGCTCGTAGATCTTGCCCGCAGCTTTCATGTCGGCTACAGTTTGTGGAATCGTCGCGCTGATACGAGCATCGTTGCCGGCATAAAACCCATAGACCGGGGCTGTAATATTCTTCATCGTGTCGGCCGGCGGCGGCGGTCCATAAAAGACAAAAGCGCCGCTGAGGTCGCCGCGATGCGTGGCAAGCAGGAAGGACTTGCCCCCGCCCCAGCAAAACCCCGCCACATAGAGTTTGCCATCCGCCGACGGAAGCTTCTTCCCGTAATCGGCGACCGCATCGAGATCGGCGAGCACCTGCGAATCAGGCAGGGAAGAGACAGCGCGCACAACGGCGTTGCGGTCAGGAAACGCGCTCGTGCCGCCCGGCTCAACGGTCACGTACGCCGCGCCAGCCCCACCCTGTCCCATATGATCATGATCCATCGGCGCGCCAGGCGATGCAGGCGCAGCCATGGCGGCAGCCGTCGGTCCCAACCCGCTCAGTAAATCCGGCTCGACCACGATATAGCCAGCACCGGCCAGCTCGTCGGCCATCTCCTGCGCCCAGTCGCTCAACCCAAAGATCTCGTGAATCATCACGACGACCGGTGCCTTGGTCTTCACCTGCGGATACACCACCCACACCTGCAGCTTGCGTCCGTTCGCTTCCGCAACGGTAACAAACTCGCCGTGCCGGGGACTCTTCGCCAGCGTTGCTTTGGCCCAATCCTGCGCGAAACACGAAACGCCGCAAGGCCCCATCAGGGCCGCCATTATGACGACAGAACACAGCTTCATCGCTCGCATCATGTCCGCGAGTCTACGTCGTCCTTGCCCGTCTCTGCAACGACTAACTGCCGCCCGCGATCCCTAGATGTGATACCCGGATTGCTGTGCCGCGAAATCTCCAATGAACGGAAGCTTGAACGCACTGCCTTGCGAAGCTTTGACGATGCAAAGTATCCACACCACCAGCAGCGCGATGCTCCCAACGATGTAAATAAACCAGCCCAGAACCGGAATGATCGCGATCACGTGCAGGCATATAAGGACGACGGTCAAGCCGAGCTCCTGGTATGCGTGGAACCTGATGACCGGCTTCTCGTTGTAAGGCGCGAGCACCAGGAAGATGATGGCTGGGATAAACGTGACGTAGGCCAGGGCACTCGCGGCCGTGTCGGTGAGCCCTGCCCCTGCCGCAGGCACATAGCCCGGCGGCGGAGGAGGCGGGTACGCAGTCTGCGTATATCCTGGTGGCGGCGGTGGAGGCGGAGACCCTGCCTGGGTGTAGTTCGGTTGCGGCGCTCCCCAGGCTGGCTCGGCGGCTGGTTGTTCGTTGCTCTCGTGGCCCGAAGGTGGAGTCGTGAAATCCTCGTCGCTCATCGTGTAGCTCCCGTTGGGAGAATCGTTTAGCTCTACGTTGAGCGAAAGGCTAGCACAGCCATCGAGCGGTTTCCATGACAATCGGTGACAGGCGCTGAAATATGCCTCAGCGGTTCTCGAACATGCTGCCAACGATGCCGCCCAGCACCGCCGCCGTGCCGACATTTCGCACCTCACCGCCTCCCGACGATAGATACGGCTGCAGAGCGTGCGCCAGGTTGGCCAGCGGCAGCGTCTGCAGCCAGATGCGCCCCGGACCCGTCAGCGCCGCCAGGAAGATGCCGTCTCCGCCAAAGAACATGTTCCGAATCCCCTGGATGCGCGTGATCTGGAAGTTGACGCTGGCCTGAAAAGCGCCCACGTGACCGGGATGCACGCGCAGCGTCTCCCCCGGCTGCAGGTCGCGCACCACCACTTCGCCACCCAGTTCGAGCCATGCCGTACCCACGCCGCTCAGCTTCTGCAGCAGGAAGCCATCGCCTCCGAAGATGCCCGCACCCAGCGACTGCTGAAAGCCGACGCCCAGCTGGATCTGTGGCGTCGCGCACAGAAAACCGTGGCGATGAATCAAAAACTCGTGCCCCGGCCCGACCTCAATGGGCAGAATGTGGCCCGGCACCTTCGCCGCGAACGCCACTTCGCCCGGATAGCCTTGGGCCGTGTACTCGGTCATGAACAGCGTGCCGCCGCCGGCCACGCGCTTGATCGCGCCAAAGATGCCGCCGCCGCCAGCCATCTGCGTGTGCGTCGTCATAGCGACGGTCTGGGTCATCCAGCTAAGCTCGCCAGCCTCCGAGATCAAACTTTCACCGGGCTGCAGCAGTGCCTCCAGCACCGGCATCGTGGTTCCAACAATTCGGCTTTGCATGATTCAGAAATCCTTTCGGCGCGCGCGGGTTCGCCTCTCCAACACGCAGCTTTGCAAAATATCCTACGCTATCAACCCTCGCAAAGTTCCCACCACGCAACGTCCGGAAGAAAGTTCAAGCCAGTCGGATAGCATGGGTGTCCGCTATTCTCGAATGGTGGATTTGTCCTCTACGTTTGATGATGACGCCGTCGAGGCTGCAACATCCACGAAGTACACTACGAAAGGCAACGCGAGGGAGAACGTAATATGGCAACCGGCAAGTCGAGGAGCAGGTCAAGCGCGGGTGGTTCTGGTGGGTTCCTAAAGTTTTTCCTCGGCTTCATCTTCGCCTTCATCCTCCTCTTCGTTGGCGGGTGGGCCTATCTCAAGTTCGGCAATCCGCCGGTTGCGGTCACCGACAAAGCCTTTCCGTTTGAGGAAGACATCGTTCATGTACCGCTCGGCGCCCGCATCGATCGCCAGATGCAGCAGCCACCTTTCGGCATCAGCGAAGACGTCTACGAGACCGGCGCCATGGCCTACAAGCTGCAATGCGCAAGCTGCCACGGCGTCCCGGGCAAGGACATAGCCTTCGCCAAAAATATGTATCCGGACGCTCCGCAGCTTTGGAAGAAGCACAGCCACGGCGACGTCGTCGGCGTCAGCGATGACGAGCCCGGAGAGACTTACTGGAAGATCAAGAACGGCATCCGCCTCACCGGGATGCCCTCCTTCAAGGGCGTTCTGAGTGAGGACCAGATGTGGGACGTCGCGCTGCTGCTCAAGCACGCCAACGAGCAGCTGCCCGATCCCGTCACCGGCATGCTGAAGGGACAGTAGCGCCAGGATTTTTGTCCCAAGACCAAAGCATCCTTCCGAATCCTGATGATCATTTGCCAAGCGGCAGAACCACACACCTCAACCTGTACACTGGTCCTTAGCATGTATAAACGCGTTCTCCTCAAGCTCTCCGGAGAAGCCCTGGCCGCTGGCCGTGGTTTCGGTGTCGACGCTTTGTTCGTCAGTGCAGTCGCCAATGAAATCGCCGAAGCGGCGCGGTCCGGCTGTCAGATCGGCATCGTTGTCGGCGGCGGCAACTTCTTCCGCGGCGTCGCCGAACAGGCCATCCACATGGACAGGGTTGCAGCCGACCACATGGGTATGTTGTCGACGGTAATTAACGCGATCGCCCTTCAAGATGCCATCGAAAAAACCGGCATCCATGTGCGCGTAATGAGCGCCATCCAGATGCACCAGGTCGCCGAGCCCTACATCCGCCGCCGCGCCATTCGCCACCTGGAAAAAGGTCGCGTCGTCATCTTCGCCGCCGGTACCGGCAACCCCTACTTCTCCACCGACACCGCCGCCAGCCTGCGCGCCATGGAAATTGGCGCCGAGGTCCTCCTCAAGGCCACCAGCGTCGACGGCATCTACAACGCCGACCCCAAAAAGGTAGCCGACGCCGTGAAGTTCGAACAGATCACCTACATGGAAATCCTTCAGCTAGGACTGCAGGTCATGGACACCACCGCCGTCTCGCTCTGCAAGGACAACAGCCTGCCGATGATCATCTTCTCCATGCGCGAGAGGGGCAACATCCTCCGCGTCATCGAAGGCCAAAAGCTCGGCTCGCTCGTTACCGCATAACCATCGCGAACTCCATCCCTGAGGCTGCAATAAAACTAGCCGACAGCGATTGCCGCGGGTCCCACCTTCGCAGCTTGGCGCCGCTTCCACCACCGGCCAATCGCCTGTTGCGCCGGATGCTCCACCCACTTTCGCACCGCGACCGCCAGCAGAATCACAAACACATACGAGATCCACGGATCAAAGCGCGCTAGGTGCAGCTTGTCCAGCACGTGATAGTTGTGCAGCAGCAGGTACACGTTGAAGTGCAGTAAATAGAGTGCGTAGGTCGATGCGCCGACAGCCACCAGCGGCTCCCACGAGAAGAGGCTTGCCAGCACGCTTGGCCCAGAGAGCCCCAGGATGATGGCCGCAAACAGCGGCGTGAGCAGCCCGCCATGCACCATGATGTAGGGCATCGTATCCGCCAGGTGATAGGCGGCAAACCACACGCCCACAAACCCCAGCGTGCCAAGAATGACCCGAGCTCGCGTGGTCAATCGAGCGGCTGCATGCAGTTGGCCCAGCGTCAGTCCCGCCAGAAACGTGCACACGTACGGCAGCGGGGTGTACTTCAGCGTGTTAATCCAGAGCCCATCGTTGTAACGACCCGCCGCGTGGCCAAAGTGGTCCGGGTCACGCAGCACGTAGATCGAATGCGGAATCAATCCCACCACCCAGAAGAAAATCCCCAGCGCCAGCAGCTTGCCCGTGCTGCGAGGCCAGGGCAGTTTCAGCAGCCACGGAAACGCGATGTATAGCATCACCTCGCACGACAGCGTCCACGTAACGGTCATCCAGAAGGTTGCGAGATGCGGGAAAAATCCCTGCACCAGCAGCGGCGTCGCGATTGCGCCCATCCAGAATTCTGTGCGCGAGCGGATGGCCCACTCCCCCATCAGCATCGGAATCGAGATCACCATCGTGAGCGCATACACCGGATAGAGCCGCGAAAACCGCGCCACCCAGAAATCCACCGCGTTCATCGGCGCCGGCCGCCCCGCGTAGTTATACGCAAGAATGAATCCTGAAATCAAAAAGAAGAAGCTGACGAACACGTACCCGATATTAATCAGCGGGTACAGCGTAATCGACGGATGCCGGGTCCACGTCAATCCCGACGGCGTGAAGTGAAACAGAATAATCGTGATCGCCAGCAACGTGCGCAAGCCGGTGATCGCGGGCAGCGCGGGCTTCCGCACATACTTCGGCGGCTGCAGCTCACCCGCCTGCTCTCCCGTAGATGTCGGCGCCGTCGGTGCCGTTGGTGCTTCTGCGATCACAGCTTGCATCTCTCACCATAGGACGCTGGCGAATCGACGGAAGTTCCTCTTACTTCGCGAAATCTATCGAATTTCGACATGCTCGAATCCCAATCCTCCGAGCATCGCCGTCACTGTCGCCCTTGCATTTTTTGTGGCCGCATCCAGAATTCCATCGCTCAGCGCGGCCTGCTGCAACTGCGCCTGTGCATTCTTCAGCACCTGCGTCTCGAGGTTCGGATCGGCCTTCACCAGCAATCCCGTATCGCGCGCATACACCCGCGTCTTGTTCACATCGATCGAAGTGAGAAATACCTGCGACGGAGGCAGCGACAGACGAATCGACCGTCCTTGCGAGCCTTCCGTAATCTGCACGCTATCGGCCTGCAGCTTGCTCATATCGATGCCGGCAATCGTCTGTCCGTGCACAATCATCAGCAGCTTGTCCCCGGTCAACACGTCGGGTAGCACGGGGTTCGACTCATTGCCTTCCACCACCGTATCGAGTGAATAGACAACCGTTTCCAGCCGATTCAGTTGCTGGACCTTCTCCACCACATCCGGCGCGGACACAATCGTCAAAGGCCGTCCAGTAATTAAGGCCGCGAGCTTGCCGGCGATGCCCGACCGCGCATGATGCACAAACATTCCCAGCGCGACCGCACCCAGGATCAGCGCAACCAACACACCAAAGAACGCTCCCGATCCGCGCTGCCGCCCGTAGCTATACTGCATCGTCATCGTGTCTCGTTCCCGCTGCGTCTACGCTTGAATCTCCGAACGCACCATTGTCTCAGCCTTCACCAGCCCGCGATTCGCATAGCTAGCCTTCACGAATTCCCGGAACAGCGGATGCGGCTCCAGGGGCTTCGACTTGAACTCCGGATGAAACTGGCACCCAAGGAAGAAAGGATGATCCGGAATCTCAACAATCTCGACGTACGTAGCATCCGGCGTTGTTCCAGTTAGACGCAATCCGCCACCTGTGAGGACAGCTTCATACTCACGATTAAACTCATAACGGTGGCGATGGCGTTCGCTGATGTTCGTCTTACCATAGGCCTTTGCGGCGAGTGAATCAGCCTCCATCACGCAGTCCCACGCACCCAGCCGCATCGTCCCGCCCATCTCTTCCACGCCTATCAATTCGCGCAGTTTGTAGATAATACGATGCGGCGTTGCGGGATCGAACTCGCCCGAATTTGCCTTCGCCAACCCGCACACATTGCGTGCAAACTCGATGCAAGCCGTTTGCATTCCCAGACAAATCCCGAAGTACGGCACCTTCTTCTCGCGCGCATACTTGATGGCATTCAGCATTCCCTCAATGCCGCGCTTCCCAAATCCACCCGGCACCAGGATGCCATCGAAGCCCGCCAGTTGCGACTCGTAGCCCTCAACCTCCAGGCCCTCAGCCTCAACCCACGTGACCTTCAGCTTCAAATTCGCATCCAGCGCGCCGTGCACCAGCGCCTCCTTCAACGACTTGTAACTATCCTCGTACTCCACATACTTCCCGACGATCCCTATCTCCACCTCGTCCTTTGGGTTATACGCGCGCCGCACAATGTCCTCCCACTTGGACATGTCCGGCTCCCTGGTCTCGAGCCGCAGATACTTCATCGCCAGCGCGTCGACACCCTCTTTATAAAAGTTGAGCGGCACCTCGTAAATCGAAGGCACATCCCGCGCCACCACGGCCGCAGCCTCTTCCACGTTGCAGAACGCAGCAATCTTCTGCCGCATCTCGCGTGGCACGGCGCGGTCTGCGCGGCACAACAAAATGTCCGGCTGGATACCGATCGAGAGCATCTCTTTCACCGAGTGCTGCGTGGGCTTGGTCTTCAGCTCCTGCGCCGCAGCAATCCAAGGAATCAGCGTCACATGCACGAAGCAGGTGTTCTCCCGGCCCATCTCCTGGCGCATCTGGCGAATCGCCTCGAGGAAGGGAAGCGACTCAATATCGCCGACGGTCCCACCAATCTCGACGATCACCACGTCACACTCGCCGTTTCCGGCCACCTTGCGCATCGCGTTCTTAATCTCATTGGTAACGTGCGGAATTACCTGCACCGTCTTGCCGAGATAATCCCCACGCCGTTCCTTGGTGATGATCTGCTCGTAGATGCGGCCGGTCGTCAGGTTGTTATCGCGCGACAACTTCGCATGCGTGAACCGCTCGTAGTGTCCCAGGTCGAGATCAGTCTCGGCGCCGTCGTCGGTGACAAACACCTCGCCATGCTGAAACGGGCTCATGGTCCCTGGATCGACGTTGAGGTACGGATCGAACTTCATCAGGTTGATGCGCAGACCGCGCGCCTCCAGCAGGCAGCCGATCGACGCTGCCGCCAAACCTTTGCCTAACGACGACACAACTCCGCCGGTCACAAAGATGTACTTTGCTGACATAGCCGCTACCTCTTTTGGTGGGTGGTTTTGGTTGTGCTCGGTGTGCACGATCAAGTATATCGCGAGCGCTGTGGAGATGTCGTCCGCGTGGGTCTATCCTTTGGCTATGAGCTTGAATTCGCTCACCCTCGCCCTCGAAAGCCGCGCTTATGCCGCATTGCGCTCGTTTGCCGACCGCAGGAGCCTCAAACCGCCTCACCTGCTCACCGGCGAGCGCGGAGAAGACGCCGCCTACTTCCATCTTCGCCGCCTCGGCTACACCATCGTCGCGCGCCGCTGGCGTACCGAACGCCTTGCCGGCGACCTCGACCTCGTAGCCTGGGACGGCCCCACCCTCGTAATCTTAGAGGTCAAAACCCGCACCGCACCCTCCCGAGAACAAGCCTTCGCGCCAGCCGAGACCGCCGTCGACCCCCACAAGCAGCATGTCCTCCGCAAAATGGCCTCTGTCTATCTCCACCAGTTTCCCAGCCCCATCCGCAGCAGCATCGCCGTCCGCTTCGATATTCTCTCCGTCTACCAACTTCCAACTGGCATCGAGTTCGAGCAGATTCGCAACGCCTTTCCCCTCGCCGAGCCCGTGGGTAATCGTGGACGTTAACGCCACGCATCCATTTGTGCAGCCTTCGGTGTCTAATAACGTGACACCAAAATTAGCCGAAAAAGGATTCTGCCGATGAGCCTGACCGACCTGATGGATGCACCCGCATACGACCCCGCCCGCGACGACCGTCGGCGCAACGTCATCATCGGCATTATCCTCGCCATTGTTTTGCTGGGTGCGCTTGCGCTAGCAGGCTTCGTCTCCGGACACGGATGGCTCTTCACCAACCTTGGCTACGAGCATCGGGCCAACAACTTCTTCGACGCCCTCGAAGCCAAGGACTACGCCAAAGCCTACGGCGTCTACTACAACGATCCCGACTGGCAGCAGCACCCCGCCAAATACGGCAGCTACCCCCTCGCGCGCTTCACCGATGACTGGACCACCGACAGCCCCATCAATGGCCCCATCACCTCGCACCATGTCGACAAGTCTGTCTCTGCGGGAAGCGGCTACTTTGGCACCGGCATCATCGTTGCGACCACCGTCAACGGCGATAAAAAGATCTTTCTCTATGTGAATCGAGCCGACAAAACCATCACCTGGCCTGCCCCGTACGTCTTCAAATATTGAGCAGCGGCATCGAAGCGAAACGCGCCTGATCCGCGCGCAAGTTAGCCGATCAACGCCTCAGTCACTGCCTCACTCCTACCCTGGAGCGCGCTGCCTGAAACGGCAACTAGCACCGCCATCACCGCCGCCGCCAGCAGGGGAACTCCCAATCCAGCGCGCAGCGAGTGCGTCCAGTTCGACAGCGCCCCTGTGAGCAGCGGCAGTATCGACGCGCCCACCCCCGCGACTGCGAACACCGTCGAATTCTCCCGATATCGCAGGGCTGCGGCAATCACCAGCGGATACACCGGCCCGGCCGCAAGGCCGAGCACAGCTGCCGCCACCATGGTCACAATGCCAGCAGGCCACGCAAGCAACAGCGCCAGCGCCGCCGTCATCGCCACCATGCTCGAACCCAGCACGGCCCGTTCCGGCAGCCGCGAAGCCCACTGGGTAGAATGCACGCTCCGACTCACCAGCGCGCCCAGCCACAGAAACGTCGCTGCACCAATCGTGATGCCCAGCGAATCGCCCGCGCGCTGCGCATACGACGTCAGCCAGCCGCCCGCAGCCGCATCCACGCCCGTCGCTCCGAAGATCAACACCAGCAGCGGCCAGGGAACGCCCGGCCCTTTCCCCTCACCCCGCTTGCTCACAGCCGCCGCACGCTCCGTTACCGAAACGGCTGGACTAGCCTCCATCACCACCGACCACACCGCAGCTACCGCGAAGAAGATCGCCACACCGAGCAGCACATGTTGTGCATGCGAAACCGCGGCCGCCTGCGTAGTAGCCGCGCCCCGCGTGGAGCGCAGCGCAACCCACGGCCCCAGCGCCGCGCCAATCGCCCACACCAGGTTTAGCCGCGTCAGCTCCAATCGCCGCTGCTCCGGAAAGCGTTGCGACAGCAGCAGGCTGATCGAGGTCATCGTCAGCGACAACCCCAGTCCATAAAGCGCGATGGCACCGTAAGCTGTCCACCGTCCCGCCCATCCCAGGCAGATCGCTCCCAGCACGGTCAGCACCGCACCCCGCGCAACCGACCAGTTCATCCGTCCACGCGCATAGTAGGAGCCAAACGAGCCCACCGCATAAAAGCTGAACAGCAGCAGACCGCCCCGCGCATCGTTCATCGACCAGCGCACCAGCAGCAGTGGCAGCAACGCCCCTGGAATCGTAAGCGCGACACCGGTGGCGATGAACCCCACATACAGAAATGCCTTGCGCCGAATATCCGTCCACACTGTGCCGCTCACCAACACTCCAGGAATCTGGCCGAGGCGCCCAGAAACACATCGACCCCGCCAAAGGATCATAAGCCCGGTCCTCCCCCCCTGTCAGCTTGGACAGTAGCTGGAACGCCCGGCGAGCGGATTACAGTGCGACAATTTCCCGATCGGCTCCGGTTGCCAACCCGCTAGCGCACGATCCCTTCGATTTCCTGCGGCCATCCTGCGAAAGATGACATCCTATACTCATGATGCCAAGTTGCAGCACGTGCGGAACGCCCGCCGAAGTCCGCCGCGCGCACCGATATCCGTTCGATCGATTCCTCAGCATGTTCCACGTGTATCCCTATCGCTGCGACAGGTGTGATCAGCGTTTCTATCGATTTCGCTAGCAGTCCCCAAGGGGCTGCGTCCGCATCCTGCGCCACGCAGCCAACTCCACAAGCTATTCCTGCGCCTCGGCAGGAGCGCGCTCTGCCTAAAACTGGAAGGTTGGTGGGCCCGGAGGGATTTGAACCCCCAACCAAGGGATTATGAGTCCCCTGCTCTAACCGTTGAGCTACAGGCCCTTCCATGTCGCACGTGCTACGTCGAGCCTAGTCAACATTGTAGGGCGTTACGCCTGCATCACAAAGTCAGCAGCGAAGCGATCAGCACCCTACGACGTCACCGGATCCCGTTGCGTAAACTCGAACGGGAACTGGCCACGGCTCTACCTTCCGTATTGAATTTGAGCATGTGCTTGCCCAT
>Ga0302316_10000116_pt1 | contig 69630 bp, 68 predicted proteins | sample III_Palsa_N3_2_FD_200456 | JGI IMG/M metagenome (GOLD analysis project Ga0302316, IMG submission 200456) | Peat permafrost microbial communities from Stordalen Mire near Abisko, Sweden - III_Palsa_N3_2 | ecosystem: Environmental > Terrestrial > Soil > Palsa > Peat permafrost | place: Sweden...
CGGCTGCAGGCGCTGCAGGCTCCGCGACGGCCCAAACTGCTGATCGGCTACAGCGATGCGACCACCGTGCATCAGTTGTTGAACCTGTTCTGGGGCTGGCCGACGCTGCATGGGCCGCTGCTGGACCGGCTCGGCAGCGCCGAAATCCGTGCCGACGAGCGCGCCGAGTTGCATGCGGTGCTGTTCGGTGGCACGGCGCAGACGGTCTTTGCCAACCTGGTGCCGCTCAATGCCGCGGCCCGACGCCGGCAACTCATCAGCAGTCGCCTCACGGGCGGCAATCTGACCGTGCTCCAGAGCACGCTGGGCACCTCGCTGCAGCGGCGCCCCTCCGGCATGCTGTTTCTCGAAGACATCGGCGAACGCGGCTATCGCATCGATCGGATGCTCGAGCAGCTGCGGCAGGCCGGTGTGCTGCGCAACCTGAAGGCGATCGTGCTCGGCACCTTCCTCGGCGGCGCCGAAGCCGATCGCAGCAACCTCGGACCTGCGGTGCTGGAGCGCTTCGCCCAGACCCTGAAGATACCGGTGCTCGCGGGCATCGACGCCGGGCATGGGCCCTATCAGCGTCCCGTGTTCCTGCATACCCGCGCGCAGCTGCGCTGTGGACCGGATGCGCAGCTCGCCGTGCGTACCCCCGCCTTCCCCCGATGAATCTCCAGACACATCCGCGCGGCGTCCGCTCCTTCGTGCTGCGCGCCGGGCGCATGACCGACGGCCAGCAGCGCGCCCTGGACACGCTCTGGCCCGGCTTCGGCCTCGAGTACAACCCGGAGACCTGTGATCTCACCACCCTGTTCGGCCGGCTGGCGCCGCGGATCGTGGAAATCGGGTTCGGCAACGGCGCCAATCTCATCCATATGGCCGGTGTGCGTCCCGAGGCGGATTTTTTGGGGGTCGAGGTACATCGCCCGGGCGTGGGACGGGTGCTCCTGGAGATTGAGCGCCTCGGCCTCACCAACGTCCGGGTGAGCAATCACGATGCGGTCGAGGTGATCGGCCAGCAGTTGGGCGAAGCCAGCCTGGACGAAGTGCTGGTGCTGTTTCCGGACCCCTGGCACAAGAAACGGCATCACAAGCGGCGTCTGCTCAACGAGGCGTTCGTGGCGCTGCTGGCGACGCGCCTGAAGAGCGGCGGATTGCTGCGGGCCGCCACGGACTGGGAACCTTACGCCCAGCAGATGCTCGACGTGCTCAGCGGCTGTGCGCTCCTGGAGAACACTGCCGTCGATGGCGCGTATGTGCCCCGTCCGGAATCCCGGCAAGCCACCCGCTTCGAACGCCGGGGCGAGCGCCTGGGACATGGGGTCTGGGACCTCGCCTTCCGCCGGCGTTAGAAACTCGCGCGGATTCCGTCGAGCACGAACTGCACCGCCAGGGCTCCGAGGATCACACCGAACAGCCGGTTGGCGACGTTGGTGCCGGTGACCCCCATGGTGCGCATCAGCGGCCCTGCCACCAGCAGCACCCCGAGGGTGATCAGCAACACCAGCGCCACGCAGCAGGCCAGAGCCACGAACTGCAAGGGATGTGCAGTGATCGGCAGCGGGCCGAACCACAGCAGGATGGTGACCAGCGCGCCGGGTCCCGAAATCAGTGGAAAAGCCAGTGGGAACACCGAGACATCGGCGCGGCGCCGGCTCTCAGCCTGCTCATCGCTCGAAGTGCGCGTACCGGACTCGCGGGCGAACACCATCTCGAGGGCGATCAGGAACAGCAACAGGCCGCCGAAAATGCGGAACGCCTGGATGCTGATGCCCATTGCCGCCAGGAACGGCGTGCCGATCAGGGAAAATGCCAGCAGAATGAGCGCCGAGATGGAGACCGCCTTGAAGGCCATGAGGCGCTGGTATTCCGGCGTCGCACCCATGGTGAGACTGACGAATACGGGCGCGATGGACAGCGGTTCCACCACGACGAAGAACACGATGAAGAACTTGACGACTTGATCAATCAAAGGTGTGGACCTGAGCGGGGGTTCATCCTGCAGCGCAAGCTTGTCCGATGCGGCGCGTTATTCTTGAAAGCCCCCGGGACTAGGCGCAACATGAATCCACCGGCATTGGCGTGTGAGCATACCAATGCGGCCTGCGAGACGTGCAGCTGTTGTAAGGAATCCGGCAAGGGGGTTTACGATGGCGACTCTGAATCCGGGCGTCGGAGCCTGGTTCCGTTTGAATGGCGGCGAGCCCTTCGAGGTCGTCGCCGTGGATGACGACGACGGCACCATCGAGGTGCAATACGTCGACGGCACCCTTGAGGAACTCGATCGCGAGAACTGGAAGGCCTGGTGCGATGAGGATGAGCTCGAAGCCACCGATGCGTCGGAGGACTGGAGCGACTCGGCCGACGTGGAGGCCGATGAAGGCCGCAGTCGCTTCGACCGCTACAGCGATGACCGGGACCTGCGGGCCGGTTCCCTCGACGGCATCGACATCTTCGATATCAACTAACCCGCACGGCCCCGACTACAGGCAACGCGTGCCGGTGCGCCGGACGCGTGAGCAGGTAGATGAGCAACAGCGCAGGAATGCTCAGGCTCGCCGTGTACAGGAAAAAATGCGGGTAACCGATCCGGTCGACCACGAACCCCGATGTTCCTTCCAGCACCTTCCCGGGCAACGCGTAGAGCGATGAGAATAGTGCGTACTGCGTAGCCGTATAACGCGAACTGGTAAGGACGGACAGGAAGGCGATCAGCGCCGTGCCATGCAGGGCCAGCGCCAGGTTATCCAGTCCATTGGCGAAACCCAGACCCAGGATGGTCGGCCCGTGGGTGCTTGCCAGCCAAGAAAATCCGAGATTCGACAGCATCACCATGATGCTGCCCAGGACCAGGGCACGCACGATGCCATAGCGCGCGATCACGACGCCCGAGAGCAGGACGCCGATCATCGACAGTCCCAGGCCGATGAACTTCACCACTGCGGCGATCTGTCCCAGGCTATAGCCATGATCGATATAGAAAGGGTTTGCCATGACGCCCATGGTGAAGTCGGTCAGCCGGTAAGTGCCGATCAGGAGCAGCAGCAACGCGGCAACCCGCACCGAGAAGCGCCCGAGGAAATCGGTCAGCGGGCACACCACGGCGCCCACGAAGGTCGCCCCCGCGGTCTGCGCGAATCGGGGCCAGTGCGCCCGGGTTGCCAGCCAGTCGCGCACGCGCCGTTCCTGCTGTTCTCCGACAGGCGCCACCCGGGGCTGTGGCTCGCGCACCAGCAGGGTCGTGATCACGCCGACCAGCCCCAGCCCGGCCATGGTGGCGTAGCTGGCATGCCAACCCGCGACCTGGGCCAACCCCAGCGCGCCGGCGGAACTACAGATGAGTGCGGCGCGGTAGCCGATCTGGTAAGCGGCCGCCATGGCGCCCTGCTCCTCATCCAGTGCCGACTCAATGCGCCAGGCGCTCATGGCGATGTCCTGCGTTGCGGCACAGAACGCCAGCAACAGGGCGCCCACGGCCACCTGCGTGAGATTCACCGCGGGGTGCGCAACCGAGAGGTTCAGGAGCGCGGCGACGATCCCGACTTGCGCCAGTAACATCCAACTGCGCCGGCGTCCCAGCAGCCGCTTCAGGAGCGGCAGTGGCACCCGATCGACAACGGGCGCCCACAGGAACTGGAACGAGAAGACCAGCCCCACCCAGGCGAGCATGCCGATCTTGCTGCGCACGATGCCCTCCTGGCGCAGCCAGGCCGAGAGCGTCGAATAGACCAGATAGAAAGGCAGACCGCTGCCGAATCCCAGGAACAGCATCGACACGACCCGGGTCCGGAAGTAGACCTCAGCTGCTTGCGCCCATCGGTGGGTGGAATTCGATGTAATAATCCGCTGCTCCGGCAAAGTGACGATCATGCACAACTATCAACTCGAATTCATCGATCTCGCGCTGTCACGCGAGGCGCTGCGCTTCGGCCAGTTCACACTGAAGTCCGGGCGCCACAGTCCGTACTTCTTTAACGCCGGCCTGTTCAGCGATGGCGAGGCCGCCCGCGTCCTCGGGCGCTGCTACGCGGCGGCGCTGGTCGGCTCGGGTCTCGAGTACGACATGCTGTTCGGCCCGGCGTACAAGGGCATCCCGCTCGCTACGGCCACCGCCATCGCGCTTGCCGATCAGCATCACCACAATGTCCCCTACGCCTTCAACCGCAAGGAGGCCAAGGACCATGGCGAGGGCGGGACCATCGTCGGCACCGCGCTCAAGGGCCGGGTCATCATCGTGGATGATGTGGTCTCCGATGGCGCCGCCAAACGCGAGGCAATCGAACTGATCCGCAAGGCCGGCGCGACGCCCACCGCCATCCTGCTGGCTCTTGACCGGCAGGAACGGGGCCAGGGCGAGCGTTCCGCCGTACAGGAGCTTGAGGCAGCGCATGGTGTCGGCTGTGTGAGCATTCTCACACTTGGGCAATTGCTCGGCGCCCTGGAGAACCCTCCGGACGGTCGCACTCGGGTTTCTGCGCAACAGCTCACGGCACTCAAGACGTATCGCGCACAATTTGGTGTCTCCTGACACTTGCGGCGCCGGATCTGTCGGGGCGATGATGCGGGCCAAGACCATGCCAAGACCTTCACCTGCCGTAACCTTGAGTTTCGCCATTGCATGCCTCTGCGCAGGAGGTGTGCCGGCGACGGCGTGGGCCGACGGTGGGACCACCTACAAATGGGTGGATGACCAGGGCGTCGTGCATTTCGGGGACACCATTCCGCCGCAGTACGCGCAGAAGGAAAGCACCGTCCTCAACAAGGAAGGCGTGCAGATCGGCCACAAGGATGCCCTCAAGTCGCCTTCCCAACTGGCCGCCGAGAGCGCCGCCGCAGACCAGGCCGCGCGGCTGAAACAGCATGACAGTTTCCTGCTCGCGACCTACACCTCGGTGAAGGACATCGAGCAGCTGCGCGATGAGCGGCTGCTGCAGATCAAAGGCCAGCGCGTCGCCGCCGAACAGTACGTGGCCTCACTCGGCGAGCGGCTGTCGGCACTGCAGACCCGAGCCCAGAACTTCAAGCCCTACAGCAGCCGGCCGGACGCCCGTCGCATGCCGGATGACCTGGCGGAGCAGATGGTGCATACACTCAATGACATCCGCACCCAGAAGGCGGCATTGACCACGAGCCAGGAAGAAGAAGTGAAAACCCAGACACAGTTCCAGGCGGATATCGATCGCTACCGGGAACTGCGCGCCGCCCAGGCGGCGGCCATCCGCTAGCCGCGGCCGGAGTGGCCGAAGCCCCCCGCGCCACGGGCGCTTGCGGTGAAGTCGTTGACCACCTCGAGTTCCACCTGCACCACCGGCACCACCACCAGCTGCGCGATGCGCTCGCCGGGCTCGATGGTGAAGGCCGTCTGACCACGGTTCCACATCGACACCATCAGCTGGCCCTGATAGTCGGAGTCGATCAGCCCGACCAGGTTGCCGAGCACGATGCCGTGCTTATGACCCAGTCCCGAGCGCGGCAGAATCACCGCCGCCAGGCCCGGATCATCGATGTGAATGGCAAGGCCCGTGGGCAACAGCTGCGTCTGTCCCGGTTCGAGCACCACCGGCGCATCGAGGCAGGCCCGCAGGTCCATGCCCGCTGAACCCCCGGTGGCATAGGCCGGCAGCGGAAACTTCTCACCGACGCGTGCGTCGAGGATTCGCACCTGCAGCGGGTGCCTACGGCTCAGCTCATCCATGATCAACCTTTGGTGGCGGCAGCCGGCAGGGTTGCGGCCCGGGCGACATCCGCGCGGCGCTCGGCAAACACCGCGGCAATGAGTTCGATGAGTTCGCGTGCCAGATGTGTCTTGGCATTGCGCGGCAGGAGCTTGCGGCCGTTGCGCCACAGGACGATCAGTTCGTTGTCGGCGCAGTCGAAGGCCTTCGCGTGACCGACTTCGTTGGCGGCGATCATGTCGAGGTTCTTGCGCAGCATCTTCGAGCGCGCGTTCTGTTCCACCGCGTCGGTCTCGGCCGCGAAGCCCACCACGAACGCCGGCCGCGTGGCGCCGGCGGCGAGCGTGCCGATGATGTCCGTGGTCCGTGCCATCTGCAGCGCCAGGCTTTCCTCAGTCTTCTTGATCTTGTGGTCCGCAGCCTGCGCCGGACGGTAATCGGCCACGGCCGCCGTGGAGATGAAGATGTCGTCGGGCTGCACCTGCGCCTGCACTGCGGCCAGCATGTCCGCGGCACTTTCCACATCGATGCGCCGCACACCGGCGGGCGTCGTGAGCGACACGGGACCGCAGATCATGACCACCTGCGCACCGGCCTCGCGCGCGGCCTGCGCAACGGCAAAGCCCATCTTTCCGGAGCTGCGGTTGCTGATGAAACGTACCGGATCGATCGGTTCGCGCGTCGGGCCGGCCGTGATCAGCACCCGCCGGCCGCTCAATACGCCGCTGGGCACGAGCGTCGAGTCGGCGAGCGCCGCGAGTTCCAGCGGCTCGAGCATCCGTCCGGCACCCACTTCGCCACAGGCCTGGTCGCCGATCCCGGGACCGAACACGTGCACTCCGCGCTCTTTGAGCAACGCCACGTTGGCCTGCGTTGCCGCATTCGCCCACATCTGATGGTTCATCGCGGGCGCCAGCGCGATCGGCGCGGCGCTGGCCAGGCAGGTCGTGGCCAGCAGGTCATCGGCGCGGCCACCGGCCAGTCGTGCCAGGAAATCGGCGCTGGCCGGTGCTACCAGGATGAGGTTAGCCCAGCGGGCGAGTTCGATGTGCCCCATGGAGGCTTCGGCCGCCGGATCCCACAGGTCGGTGCGCACCGGCCGCCCGGACAGGGCCTGGAAGGTCATGGGCGTCACGAACTCGCGGGCGCCGTCGGTCATGATCACCTGCACCTCGGCGCCGCGCTCGCGCAGCCGGCGGACCAGGTCCGCACTCTTATAGGCGGCGATGCCGCCGGTGACGCCGAGCAGGATGTGTTTGCCGTGCATAGGACCTCTTGCGGCACATTATCCGGCCCGCTCCGGCGCCGAAGCAAATGACTATATCTACGTCCAATTAACCGCTGGTTCTAAGGCCACCACGGATCAGACACTTACACCATGTCGATCCGGCACTGGCTGCCTTCCGAGCGGCCGCGTGAAAAGCTCATGGAGCAGGGCCCCCAGAGCCTCTCCAACGCCGAACTGCTGGCCGTATTTTTCGGAACCGGCCACGGCGGCGACTCCGCGGTCGACCTTGCCCATCGGCTGCTGGCCCGGTTCGGCTCGCTGCGGGGACTGCTGTGCGCCGGGCGCGAGCAGGCGCTCGCGGGGCCCGGCATGGGGCCGGCGCGCTACTGCATGCTGCAGGCCGCCCTGGAGCTGGCCCGCCGCCACTACCGGGAGACGCTGCAGTCCGGGCCGGCGCTGGAATCGCCGGACACGGCCCGGGGCTTCCTGCTGGCGCAGCTGCGGGATCGGCCGTACGAGGTCTTCTGCTGCCTGCATTTAAATTCCCGGCACCAGCTGATCGCGTTTGAGGAGCTGTTTCGGGGCACGATCGATGGGGCGAGCGTGCATCCACGGGAAGTCGTCAAGGCTGCCCTGGCGCGAAATGCGGCCGCCGTGATCCTTGCCCACAACCACCCTTCCGGGGTCGCCGAGCCCAGCCAGGCCGATGAACTCATTACCACCCGCCTTCGGGACGCCCTCGCGCTGGTTGACATACGGGTACTGGACCATCTGGTGATCGGTGACGGACGCTGTATGTCCTTTGCGGAACGCGGACTCATTTGATGCGCGGAGCGGCAAATTGCGACATCCGCCAATCCAACTGATCACCAGCAGCCGGCCAGCTTGAGACCCTCAAGCAAACGAAATCATAGCGAAAAAGCGCTAGCTCACTGCTTAGGGTACGCTGTGGAGACGCTAAAGCAGAGCACATGAATGGCCGACCGTGCCGACCCAGAAGTGACTCAGCGTCCCGCCGATACCCTGGAGGCTGCCGCGCCCCCAGAGGCGGAACCACCTGCCGCCCGGGAGATCGCAGCACCCATGCTAGACGTGCACGCACCCCATCAATCGGTCCACACTTGGAAAGACTTCTTCGTCCACATCGCTACGATTTGCGTCGGTCTATTGATCGCCGTCGGCCTAGAGCAGGCAGTAGAAGGGGTCCATCACCATCATCAGCGTGAACAATTGCTTGTTTCACTGGATCACGACACGCGTGCAACGCTTCAGGACGCCGACTTCGCCGCCGCTGAACGCCTGCAGCGGATGCAGTGGATCCAGGTACGGATTGAACAGGTCCAGTCGGCGCTAGCGTCCCACCAGCTGCTGGCGCCAGCCACACCTGAAAAAAGAGCATCGATGACGGTCCCGGCCGATCCCGCCTGGGAAGCGGCGCGAGCCAGCGGCATGATTCCTCTTTTTTCCCAGGGTGAAATCGCCGCCTACAGCGAGGTTGCCGATGTCATCGGCCGCGCGAGACCTCGCCTCGATACGGAAGGTGTCACTCATTCAAAACGCCGCGGCTTCGAAAAACGCTACGCGTCCGCGAGCGCAGATGAAACAGCCAATTACAGGCTGGAATCACCCGTTGACCTGCAATCCTATCTGGACCTGCTTCTCGCCGAAAAAGGCGCTATTGAAGATTCCCGCTTCATAACTGCCGTTATCAGAGGGGCCGAAGCTGCCATTCTCGAAGGTGCGCGCGACCACGCCCGCATCGAAAAACGTGAAATAGAAACCTTCGAGTCGCTTCCGAAATGACGCATTGCGTCTTTAGCCGGTGCTCGCCGGCCCTCGGGTTGATGGGGCCTTTCATGCCGCCGCCCTTGATGGCAGTTTTATCCATTTGGATTATTGCTGTTTCGGGGCACGATCGATGGGGCGAGCGTGCATCCACGGGAAGTCGTCAAGGCTGCTAGGAAGAACGCAGTGCCCTGCGGGTCCAATGGACGACGGCAACCGCAATCAGGGCACTCGCCGCCAGGAGGCAGCTGGCGAGGATCAGCTTCAGAATAATCGGTGGCGGGAGGGCGCCGGTTGAATGACGCTGATACAGCGACACCCCGATCGAGAGGTACGACGGGCCCAAGCACACGGGCAGCAGCCACCAGGCAGAAGTGCTCTGCGGTGCGGCCGCTGCGGGGACCGGTTCTGCCGGCAGCAGCGAGCGTCGATAGGCCAGCAGTCTGCGCTCAGGAAAGAAACCCTCAGCTTCGTCCATAGCGTCCCTCCGGTCTGTATGCGCTTATTTCGAAATCAGCTTGTCACCGGTGTACGGGTTGAAGTCGTAGTTGCCCGGAAACTCCTCCTTGGTCTTGCGGTCGACCTTCTTCGGCAGAAGACTCGCGAGCGGCGTGCGCCAATGGAAGGTCTGGTCATAGAGCGCAAACTGGAAGGAGCCGGATTTCAGGGGTTCGATCAATCGATGTTGATCCACGACGCCCGGATAGACCACGAGTTCCATGCTCTGCCCGAGCTGACCCAGCATGTTCGCCAGCATCGGCCGCATGGCCCCGAGCATCGTCTGAATGCCCGGCGGCACCTTGTCAGGCGGGATGGGCGCGATCGGCTGGCCCGCGACTTCGAAGTGGGCATTGCTCACGAGGTCCGCGTTGGACTGCAGCGCGGTCAGGCCACCCACGCCGGTACTCGCTCGCACCAGTGCGAAGACCTGGTAATCATGGAACGTGGCACTGATATCAGCAGAGGTCTGGGCGGAAATATTGGGGTTGCTGGCCATGCTGACCTCCCAGAACTCCGGGGGCAGCCACCACACCAGGGTCAGCTGCTGCCCGACATTCGAGCTCTGCTGGGTCTCGTGGATGAACTCGCGCACCTCGACCGCGCGCACCCTGCCGACCCCCATCAGGCTGACGATGAGGCATGCCGCCAATCGCCAGGTACCGCCGCGCCGAATTCCGCGTTTCATCCGCTTAGACCCCTCCAAGGTTGAACTTATCCGCAGCAGTGCCTGATCATACTCGCGGTCGCGAGGCCCGGCCCGTGAGCCACGCTTGGTCCCTGCGCCTTGCGGGAAGCCTATCCGGCTGGTATAAAGCTCGGCCCCAGCGGTCTGTCCGGGTTGTACGGCATTCCGTAACTAACTGATTCTAAAGGTCAAGTTTATGTCCCGCGTCTGCGAAGTCACTGGCAAGGGCCCCATCTCGGGCAATCGCGTATCGCACGCGAACAACAAGCGCCGCCGTCGCTTCCTGCCGAACCTGCACCACCAGCGTTTCTTTCTGGAGGCGGAGAAGCGTTGGGTATCGCTGCGTGTGTCCATTCATGGACTGCGCACCATCGAGAAGAAGGGCATCGATGTGATCGTTGCCGAGCTGCGCAAGCAGGGAATGAAGATCTAGGAGTCTTACCATGCGCGAGAAGATCAAGCTGTTGTCATCGGGCGGTACCGGTCACTTCTACGTCACCACCAAGAACAAGCGTCTGCACCCGGATAAGCTTGAAGTGAAGAAGTTTGACCCCGTGCTGCGCAAGCACGTCTCTTACAAAGAGACCAAGATCAAGTAAGCCCCAGCGGCTCGAAAGATTTGAGCAAAAGGCCCGGCATCGACCGGGCCTTTTGCTTATGCCGCCGGTCCTCAGGCCGGCTTTTCCCCGCGCACCGTCGTGCGGTACAGCTCCCGCCGGTACCCCTGGTAATCGTTATAGGCCTGGTGCACGCACAGGCGGTTGTCCCAGATCGCCAGCATGTTGGTCTCCCATCGCAGATGGCAGCCCAACACCGGCTGTGTGAGATGGTCAGTCAGGTACTTCAGGATCGGCGCCGATTCCTCCTCGTACAGGCCTTCGATGCCGATGGCGTAAGACGCATCGACGTACAGTGCCTTCTCGCCGGTGACGGGATGAGTGCGCACCAGCGGGTGGCAATTGCCCTTGACCTTGCGTACCAGGTTGTCGGACAGCTTCTCCGCGCCGCGCGTCGCGGCCAGCTGACCCATGGGGCTGTCGCTCACCTGCACCGATTCCTGCACCGACCGCAGCACATCGCGCAACGAGAAATGCACCTTCAGCCCGGCGATCAGCTGCCGGTAGCCCTCGCTGAGATAGGTGTAGGCGAGGGCTGAATTGGCCCAGGTGGTATCGCCACCGTAGGGCGGGATCTGCACCGAGCGCAGCATGGTGATTGCCGGCGGTTCGGGCAGAAAAGGTGAATCGGTATGCCAACCCTCGCCGAACACATGCTTCGAGGGGTCGTCCGGCTCCTTGATGAGCGGATGCACATTGCGGTGGCCCGGCACCCCCTGGGTATACGCATCCTCGGCGAAGGCGCCGAAGCGCAGGCTGAAGGCCTCATGGGACTCATGGGTGAGGCGCTGGCCGCGCAGGTAGATCATCTTGTGCCGGAACAGCGCGTGGCGGATTTCCTCGAATTGCGCGTCCGTGACCTCCGCCGCCTGGACGCCGCAGATCTCCGCGCCCATGGCAGCAGACAGGGGCCGCACCTCGATGTGCTCGTATGGGGCCGCGTGGTTGTCGAACTTGCCGGTTGGATGAAGGTGCATGGGCCAAGGGTAGCACTTCAGGTTCCGCTGCTTAAAGCACCCTGAGCGTGGCCGTATGCAGCGCCATTTTGGCTGCCCCGCAGCCTTCAGGATGCTGTCAATTTGCGCGATGAGGTATAAACGGTGTCCTATGCGGCAACGCAGCCAACTTTACCGTGTAAAGTAGAGACCAAGACATGACTTCACCTTTTAACGAGCGCGCGCCATCATTCGAGCCGGTGTCGCGGATGGAAGGCCCAATGACCTCTCAGTTCCAATCTCAAGGTCCCCTCAAGACCCTGTTTCTACAGGCGCCGTCCTTCGAGGGCTTCGACGGTGGCGCCGGTTCGCGCTACCAGGCGAAGCGCGAGATCAAGTCCTTCTGGTTCCCGACGTGGCTGGCCCAGCCCGCGGCGATGGTACCCGGTTCGCGGGTGCTGGATGCGCCCGCCGACGAACTGACGGTCGAGCAGGCCCGCGCGATTGCGCGCGGCTATGACCTGGTCATCATGCATACCAGCACGCCGTCGTTCCCGACGGACGCACGCTTTGCCGAACTGCTGAAGGAAGACAATCCGCAGGTGCGCATCGGACTGGTCGGCGCCAAGCCGATGGTCGATCCCGAAGGCTCGCTGAAGGCCACCGCGGCCATTGATTTCGTATGTCGCGAGGAATTCGACTACACCTGCCAGGAGGTCGCCCAGGGACTGCCGCTGCCGGACATCAAGGGACTCTCGTACCGGGATGCCTCCGGTCGCATCGTCCACAACCTGCCGCGCGCGATGATCGAGAACATGGACGATCTGCCGTTCGTCGCGCCCGTGTACCAGCGTGATCTGACCATCAAGAATTACTTCATCGGCTATCTGAAGCACCCTTACGTGAGCTTCTACACCGGCCGCGGCTGCCGCTCGAAGTGCACGTTCTGCCTGTGGCCCCAGACCGTGGGCGGTCACCGCTACCGCGTGCGCTCCGCCGCGAACGTGATCGACGAGGTGCGGTGGATCAAGGAACACATGCCCGAAGTGAAGGAGATCATGTTCGACGATGACACCTTCACGGACAGCTCGAACCTGCCGCGCGTCGAAGCGATCGCCAGGGGCATGGGCGAACTGGGTATGACCTGGAGCTGCAATGCCAAGGCCAACGTTCCCTACAAGACGCTGAAGGTCATGAAGGAGAACGGCCTGCGCCTGCTGCTGGTGGGGTATGAGTCCGGCGACGACCAGATCCTGCTGAACATCAAGAAGGGACTGCGCACCGACATTGCACGGCGCTTCACCGAGGACTGCCGCAAGCTGGGCATCCTGATCCACGGCACGTTCATCCTGGGACTGCCAGGGGAGACCACCGAGACCATCGAGAAGACCATCAAGTTCGCGAAGGAGATCAATCCGCACACCATCCAGGTCTCCCTCGCCGCGCCCTATCCCGGCACCACGCTGTACCGGCAGGCGGTCGACAACGGCTGGCTGCAGGAAAACGATGCGGTGAACCTGGTCAACGAGCGCGGGGTGCAACTGGCGGCGATCAGCTACCCGCACCTGTCCAAGGAACAGATCTTCCACAGCATGGAAGTGTTCTACAAACGCTTCTACTTCCGTCCCGGCAAGATCTGGGAAATCGTGCGCGAGATGCTTGGCAGCTGGGAAATGATGAAGCGCCGCCTGCGCGAGGGCGTGGAGTTCTTCCGCTTCCTGCGGGCCCACCAGGCATGAGCGCCCGCCGGCCGGCTTAAGAGCAGCATGAGCCCAGCGCAGCTGATTGCCGCGATTGCCGGATATACCAGCCTCGCGATCGCAGCAGGCTATTCGCTGGCCGCATTGGCCGCGGCGCTGGCCTGGCGCGCCTACGTGTCCCGGTCGCGCCCCACCCCCGCGACCCAGCCGCCGGTGACGGTGCTCAAACCGCTGTGTGGTGCGGAACCGGGGCTCTACGAGCTGCTGCGCTCCTTTTGCCAGCAGAACTATGCGCAGTTCCAGATCGTGTTCGGCACACTCGATGCGGCTGACCCGGCGCTCGCCATCGTGGCGCGCCTGGCCAGGGAGTTTCCCGATCTGCCCATCGACACCGTGGTGAATCCGCAGCGCCACGGTCACAACAACAAGAGCAACAACCTGATCAACATGCTGGCCGCGGCCCGGCATCCGGTGGTGCTGATTGCCGACAGTGATATCCAGGTGGGCGCCGACTACCTCACCACGGTGACCGCGCCGCTGCAGGATGCCACCGTGGGCCTGGTGACCTGCCTGTCGCGGGACGTGCCGACGCCGCGGTTGTGGTCACGACTCGGCGCCATGTACAACAATGAGTGGTACTTCCCCTCGGTGATGCTCGCCTGGCTGTTTGGCCACCAGGGCTACGCCTCGGGACAGACGCTGTGCCTGCGGCGTACCACGCTGGATGCCATCGGCGGGCTGCGGGCCATCGTGGATCATCTCGCGGACGATTACCGCTTGGGCGAGCTGGTGCGCGCACAGGGCTTGCGGATCGTGCTCTCCCCTTACGAGTTGCGGGCGAAGCATGACGAGCCGGATTTCCACTCCCTCACCCGTCACGAGCTGCGCTGGATGCGCACCCTGCGCGTCATCCGGCCGCTGTGTCTGGCCATGATCTTCCTGACGTTCAGCCTGCTGCTGGCGTGCATCGGGCTGCCGCTGCTGGCCGCCGCCGGACCGATCCGTCCGGCCGGCTGGGCGCTGTTCGGTCTGACCGTGCTGGCGCGGCTGGGCCTGCACGTGGTGTACCGCCTGCACCGTGACCGGCCGCTGTTCGAAGACCTGCACCTGGTGCCACTGCGCGATCTGCTGATCTTCGGGATCTGGTGCCAGAATTTTTTCTGCCGGCGCGTGACCTGGCGCGGCAACCGGTTCGACGTCGACGCGACCGGCGTCATGCGCCGCATCGCCTGAGCCCGGCACCGCTTGAAGGCGGCAGCATATATCGCGGGCCTGCTCGGACTGGCGCTGCTGGTCGGGCTGGTCATCCACGCCGACGTACCCGCGATCCTGCAGATCTGGAAACGCGCCGGTGTGCCGCTGCTGTGGCTGGTCCCCTACCGCGCACTCTTTTTCGCGCTGTACGCGGTGGGCTGGCGCGCGATGCTGCGCCCATTCGACCCGGGCGGCCGCGCCGGCTTCGGCTATGTGCTGTGGGTCACCACAGTGCGCGAGGCGGTTGATCGCCTGCTGCCTGTCGCCAGCGTCGGCGGCGGCGTGGTCGGCGTGCGGCTGATGCGCGGGCGCGGCCTGGCGGCGGTGCCGGTGAGCGCGACGGTCATCGTTGAGATCCTGCTGACCCTGATCACGCTCTACGTATTCGGCGCACTCGCAACCTTGATCCTGCTGCACAGTGGCGCCGGCAGCAACCAGCGCGAAGTCTTCGCCGTGCTGGCGTTGAGCCTGCCGATTCCGCTCGGGTCGCTGCTGCTGCTGCGCTACGGATCGGTGTTCCAGCGCCTGGAGCGCTTTCTCGGGCCGATGGTGGGACTCAACGAAAGCGATGCCGGTGTCGCCCTCGACGCCGATCTGCGTGCCTGCCTGGCGCGCGTCGGAACACTCAGCGTCGCGGGTGCATTGCAGTTCGTGGCACTGGTCTCGGCGGCCTTTGAAATCTGGTGGGCGCTGCGCCTGTTCGGCCATCCGATCAGCGGCGCATCGGCCGTGATGCTCGAAGGACTGACCCAGGCGCTGCGGCACCTCGCCTTCATCGTGCCCGCGGGACTGGGTGTCCAGGAAGGCGCGCTCGTCCTTTTCGGCCATGCGATGGGCGTCAGCACGGAGCTGGCGCTGGCCGTCTCCGCGGTGAAGCGGCTGCGCGAAATCCTCTGCGGCGTACCGCCGCTGCTGTGGTGGCAGTGGCTCGAAACCCGTACCCTAGGGCGTCATGCCCGAGCTACCCGAGGTCGAGACCACCCGCCGCGGACTTGAGCCGCACGTCGCGGGCCAGACCATTCTGCGACTGAGCGTCCACGACCACCGCCTGCGCTGGCCGGTGGACGCGCGCCTGCCCGAGATACTCGCGGGCCAGCGCATCGAGTCCGTCGACCGGCGCGCCAAGTACCTGCTGCTGCGTCTCACCCACGGCACGGTGCTGTGGCATCTGGGAATGTCGGGCAGCCTGCGCATCGTCCCCAGCGATCTGCCGCTTGCGGCGCACGATCATGTCGATCTGGCCCTCGCCTCCGGCCACACCGTCCGCTTCAACGATCCGCGCCGCTTCGGCAGCCTGCACTACGTGACCGGGGATGCGCAGCAGCATCCGCTGCTGGCGAAACTGGCCCCCGAACCGTTCGATCCGGCCTTCAATGCCGAGTACCTGTGGCGCAAGTCACGCCGCCGCATGGTGTCCGTCAAGCAGCTGATCATGAATGGCCAGGTGGTGACCGGCGTCGGGAACATCTATGCCAGCGAAGTCCTGTTCCAGTCAGGCATCCGGCCGCGGCGCCAGAGCCGCAGCCTCACGCGCGATGAGGCCGGGCGCCTGGTCGCCGCGATCCGCAAGGTGCTCAAACAAGCCATCCGCGTCGGCGGCACCACACTGCGCGATTACGTGAATCCCGATGGCAATCCGGGCTACTTCCGTCAGAAGCTCTTCGTCTACGAACGCGACGAGGAGCCCTGCCGCAACTGCGCCACGGTGATCCGCATGTTCACCCAGGGTCAGCGCTCGACGTACTTCTGTCCCACCTGCCAAAGATAAGACCATAAGGTACGAGCGTGACTCAGGCCATCATCGAGCATCTGGGCGCTGTCGATCCGGTGATGAAGCAGCTGATCGCGCTCGCCGGACCCTTTGCCATGCAAGGCCGCGAGGAACACTCGCCCTTTGAAGCCCTGGCGCGCGCCATCGCCCACCAGCAGCTGCACGGCAAAGCCGCACAGTCGATATTGAATCGCTTCATCAGCACCTGTGGTGAGGGCAGCTTCCCCGCACCCGCCGCGCTGCTGGCGCTCGAGGACACGGCGCTGCGCGCCTGCGGATTCTCGTTCTCGAAGATCACCGCGCTGCGTGATCTGGCCGCAAAGACCTTGAGCGGCATCGTTCCGCACCACGACGCGCTGCACGGCCTCACCGACCAGGAAATCATCGGGCGGCTCACCGCCGTGCGCGGCATCGGCCGCTGGACGGTGGAAATGCTGCTGATGTTCCAGCTGCGCCGCCCCGATGTGCTCCCCGTGGATGATTTCGGCGTGCGCTACGGCTTTCGTGTCGCCTACGGCCTGAAGAAGATGCCGGCACCGAAGCTGCTGGCGATGTTCGGCGAACGCTGGGCTCCCTATCGCAGCGCCGCGGCCTGGTATCTGTGGCGCGCCGTGGATCTGGCGCGCGCGGGGCAGCTGTCACCGCCGACTGCAGTCGTGCAGCTGCCGCGCCTGCCACGCAAGCGCCGCAAGCCTGCGCCCAAGACGAAGCGCAAGACTAAGCGCGCCGCAGCTTCTGCAGTTCGGCCAAAACGACCGGGTGCACGAACTCGTGCACGTCTCCCCCCAGCACGGCGATCTCGCGCACCAGCGAAGAAGAAATGAACGTGAACTGTTCCTGCGGCGTCAGGAACACGGTCTCGATGTCGCGGTTGAGATGGCGATTCATGTTCGCCAGCTGGAACTCGAACTCGAAGTCCGAAATGGCGCGCAGTCCGCGCAGGATCACGGACAGCTTATGCCGGCGCGCGAACTCCACGGTCAGTTCAGAGTAGGCCATCACTTCCACATTGGGGATATCGGCGAGCACCTGGCGGGCGAGATCCACGCGCTTGTCCTGTGCGAACAGCGGTGCCTTGCCGGCGTTGGACGCAATCGCGACCACGACCCGGTCGAAGAGGCTCGAGGCCCGGCGCACGAGGTCCACGTGACCGTTGGTGATGGGATCGAAGGTGCCCGGATACAGCGCGTGTCGTTTATTGGTCAAGGTGTTCTCCGCAGGAGATGATACCCGACCTCACCGGCCCGCCCCGCCTTTGACACCAGCCAGCCCGTGGGCAGCGGCGGCAGTCCCTCGCGGGCGGGGCACTCGGCGTAAATGAGCGCCCCCGGCGCCAGCCAGTCCCCGCTTTCCAGCCGAGCGGCGGCCTGTCCGAGCAGCTCGCCCGCGAACGGCGGGTCCAGGAACACCACATCAAACAGTTCGGGCGTGCCGGCAAGGTACCCCCCGGCCTCGCCGGTGTGGATATGGGCGGCCTCGGTCTGCGGCCCGCCCCACAGGTTCAATGTCCGCCGCAGCTCCCGGGCAGCGGCGAGCGCCTGTTCCACGAACACGACGCGCGCGGCGCCACGCGACAGTGCCTCGAGCCCCAACGCGCCGCTGCCGGCGAACAGATCGAGACAGCGGGCCCCGGCAATGCCCGGCGCGAGCCAGTTGAAGAGGGTCTCCCGCACCCGGTCGGGTGTCGGACGGATATCGCCTTCGGGGAAACGCCAGGTCCGTCCCCGCCAGGTACCGCCGATGATCCGCAACATTCGCGTGTGGTTGCCGCGAGCTATCAAGTCCTGCGCCCGCCTTTCAAGTCCGCCTGAAGCCAGATCATCATACAATAGCGACATGCTTTTCCGACGCGACCCCGGGCCGGCCGAAGAATCCGCTGGATTCTTCCAGCGCCTGCGCAAGAAACTCAACCGCGGCAGCTCCTGGCTGACCGATGGCCTGGTGACCCTGTTCCGGGGCCGCAAAATCGATGCGGAAATCCTCGAGGAGCTGGAAACGCGGCTGCTCACTGCCGATGTCGGGGTGGAAGCCACGCAGTTCATCCTGGAGGATCTGCGCAAGCGGGTCGCGCGCCAGGAACTCGCCGATGTCGAGGCGCTGATCGCCGCGCTGCGGCGCTCGGTGATGGAGATACTGGCGCCCTGTGCCAAGCCCCTGGTGATCGATTCCGGTCATCACCCGTACATCATCCTGGTCGTGGGTGTGAACGGCTCCGGCAAGACCACCACCATCGGCAAGCTCGCGCAGCGTCTTGCCGAGGCGGGCCACAGCGTGATGCTGGCGGCGGGTGACACGTTCCGGGCTGCGGCCATCGAGCAGCTGCAGATCTGGGCGACGCGCACCGGCGCGGCGTTCGTCGCGCAGCAGGCGGGCGCCGACCCGGGCGCGGTGGTGTTCGATGCTGCGCAGTCAGCGCGCTCGCGCGGTACCGATGTGCTCATCGCCGATACCGCCGGGCGGCTGCAGAGCCAGACGCATCTGATGGAGGAGCTGAAGAAGGTCCGCCGCGTGATCCAGCGCGTGGACCCCAGCGCGCCCCATGAAGTACTGCTGGTGCTGGACGCCAACCAGGGCCAGAACGCGCTCAGCCAGGCCGTGCAGTTTCACCAGGCCATCGGCGTCACGGGCCTGGTGCTCACCAAGCTCGATGGCACGGCCAAGGGCGGCATCGTGCTCGCCATTGCCCGCAAGCTGCAATTGCCGATCCGCTTCATCGGCATCGGCGAACAGGCCGGGGATTTCGGCGAGTTCGACGCCGCAGCGTTCGCGGCGGCGCTCGTCGACGGCGCATGATCCTTTTCGAGCGCGTCACCAAACGCTATCGCAACGGGCGTGAGGCGCTGCGCGCGGCAACCTTCAGCATCGATCGCGGCGAGATGGTGTTCCTGACCGGCCGTTCCGGCGCCGGCAAGAGCACCGTGCTCAAATTGATTGCGCTGCTCGAACGCCCGACCCGCGGCAGCATCGTGGTCAATGGTCAGAATCTCGGCACGCTCAAATCGGGGCAGCTGCCGGCCTACCGGCGCACGCTCGGTGTCGTGTTCCAGGAGCATCGGCTGCTGGATGACCGTCCGGTGTTCGACAACGTCGCGCTGCCGCTGGTCGTCGCAGGTAGCGCACCTGCGGAAATGGACAAGCGCGTGCGCGCGGCCCTCGACCAGGTCGGGCTGCTCGGCAAGGAGCGGATGCTGCCCAATGAGCTGTCGGTGGGCGAACAGCAGCGCGTCGGCATTGCGCGGGCGGTGGTCGCCAAGCCCAGCGTGCTGATCGCCGATGAGCCTACCGGCAACTTGGATCCGGGACTGGCGCTGGAAGTCATGAAGCTCTTCAAGCGATTCCAGGATGTCGGCGTCACGGTGATCGTGGCGACCCATGACCTGCACGTGGTGCATGAGTTCGGCCAGCGCACCATCGTGCTGGATGACGGGCAGGTGCTGGGCAGCGCGGATGCGCCGCTGCCCAGCATGACCGCAACGCGATGATCGCGGGCTATCTGACCCACCACGCCCAGGCTCTGCTGGGGTCGATCGGGCGCCTCGCCCGCGCACCCCTTGCCACCGCGCTGACGGTGCTGGTGATCGGGCTGGCACTGGCACTGCCCCTGGCGCTGGCGCTGTTCGTCACCAACGCCATGAACGCGACCGGCGGTTTCACCGGCGCGGTGGACGTGTCGGTTTATTTCAAACCCGAGATCGCCATTGCCAGGGTGCAGCAGCTGGCGCAGAACACGCGCGCCCGGGCGGGCGTGGCCGCGGTGCAGGTGATCAGCTCCGCCGAGGCGCTTATGGAGTTCCGGCAGTACTCCGGATTCGGCACGGCGCTGCAGGCTCTGGGCAGCAATCCCCTGCCGAACGTCCTGCATGTGCGCCCCGCACCGCAGGCCAGCGGGTCGGCGGACCTCGATGCGCTCAAGCATTACCTGGCGGCGTGGCCGGAAGTGGACGTGGTCCAGGTCGACTCCGAGTGGGTGCTGCGCTTCAATGCCATTCTTGACCTGCTGCGCCGGGTGCTCGGAATCGCCGCGATCCTGCTGGGAGCCGGGGTGCTGGCGGTGGTCGGGAACACCATCCGACTTGAAATTCAGGGGCGTCGTACCGAGATTGAAGTGATCCGGCTGGTGGGCGGGTCGAGCGGGTTCGTGCGCCGACCCTTTCTCTACACCGGGACGCTCTACGGTCTGGCGGGCGCGGTGCTGGCCTGGGCACTGAACGGGATTGCCGTGCTGGTGCTGCGGGCTCCGGTGGCGACCCTGGCGCAGCTTTATGGCAGCCGCTACACCCTGGCTGGGCCGGGGCCGCGGGAGATCGGGCTGACGCTGGCAGCTGGCGTGGTCCTGGGGTGGCTGGGCGCCTGGCTGGCCGCAGCCCGACATCTGCGGGGGATCGAACCGCGGGCTTAGCAGTATCAACTGACTGTTTTTGTTGAATTTAATGCCAAAAACAAAGGGGAACTTCAAGGGCGGGTTAGCACTCCAATGACCAGAGTGCTAAAATCCGCCTCAAACGTTGAACCGAAGGGAGCCCACATGACTATCGCAACCGCTCTGGTCGCTCCTCAATCAGATCTGGCCCTCGCGGGGCCGCTGGGGAGCCTTGACGCGTATATCGATCGCGTCAGCCGGATCTCGGTGCTCTCGCGCGAGGAAGAGCATGACCTGGCGGTCCGCTACCGCTCGGAAGATGATCTGGATGCGGCGCGCAAACTGGTGCTGTCGCACCTGCGCTTCGTCGTGCACATCGCTCGCGGCTATACCGGCTATGGGCTGCCGATGGGCGATCTCATCCAGGAAGGCAACGTCGGTCTCATGAAGGCCGTGAAGCGTTTTGACCCCTCGGTCAACGTGCGCCTGGTGTCGTTCGCCGTGCATTGGGTACGGGCCGAGATCCACGAATACGTGCTGCGCAACTGGCGACTGGTCAAGGTGGCGACCACCAAGGCCCAGCGCAAGCTGTTCTTCAACCTGCGGCGCATGAAGAAGAACCTGTCCTGGCTGTCGCACGAGGAGACCGCGGCGGTCGCGCGCGACCTCGGCGTCACCGCGGCCGAAGTCACCGAGATGGAGCAGCGCCTGTCGGCGCGCGACATGTCGTTCGATCCGGCCCCGGAGGGTGATGACGAGGACGCGACGTACAGTCCCGCCTCCTACCTGCCGGCGCCGGCTGCGGACCCCGCGGAAAGCGTCGAAGCGGAAGAGTGGGAGAGCGTGTCGAACGCGAATCTGCAGGCGGCCCTGGGCCGGCTGGATGCGCGCAGCCGCGACATCCTGGTCAGCCGCTGGACGGGCGAAGGCAAGTCCACGCTGCACGAGCTGGCCGATCGCTACAAGGTCTCGGCCGAGCGCATCCGCCAGATCGAGACCCAGGCGCTGGGCAAGCTCAAGGGCATGATGGCGCCCGCCTGACCCTCGCGGGCCGGGCTGATGCCCTCAGGTCGGCTCCGGCGTTCCTGCCTCACCCATCGCGACCGGCTGCATGGCCGCGGTCATGACCGCGGCCGCCACCCGCTCGTGCACCTGCTTGTCGAGCGGGTTCGGCACCAGATCATCCCCCGCCATCTGCGCGATGGCCTCGGCGGCCGCGATCAGCATGGCATCGGTGAAGCGCGGCGCGTGCGCGGCGAGGGCGCCGCGGAACAGTCCCGGAAATGCCAGCACGTTGTTGACGCCCTTGCCGTCGGCGGCGAACGCGGCGCCACGTTCTATGGCTTCGAGCGGATCGATCTCGCTTTCCGGATTCGAGAGCGCGAGGATGATCTGCCCGGGACGCACCCGATCGGCCGGAATCAGGTTCTTGACGCCCGTGGTTGCGATCACGATGTCGCAGCGGGCCATGATGTCCTCAAGGGTGGCGCCTTCGGCTCCCATGGATTCGATGCGCTCGATGGCCTTCGGGTTGCGGTCCGCGCCGAGCACCCTGCCTACGCCATACGCACGCAGCAGCCGTACGATGCCGGTTCCGGCCGCGCCCAGACCGATCTGGCCGACGGTGCTCACCCGCAGGCTGCGGCCCAGGCGTCGCGTCGCCGTCAGGAGCGCGGCCAGGGTCACCACGGCGGTGCCGTGCTGGTCGTCATGCAGTACCGGCTTGTCGAGTCGTTCCCGCAGCCGCGCTTCGATCTCGAAACACTCGGGCGCCGCAATGTCCTCCAGCTGGATGGCACCGAAGGACTGTTCGATGGCGCAGATCGTCGCCACCACGCTGTCGGCGTCGCGGGATTTAAGCAAAATGGGCACCCCGCTCAGATCCGCGAGTTCCGAAAACAGCGCCGCCTTGCCCTCCATCACCGGCAGCCCCGCGGCGGCGCCGATATCCCCGAGGCCCAGGATGGCGGTGCCGTTGGTGATGATGGCCACCGTCGAGTCAATGCTGGTGTAGTCGTGGATCTTGCGCGGATCGGCCTTGATGGCGAGGCATACACGGGCCACGCCCGGGGTGTAGACATCGCGCAGGATGTTGAGGGTCGCAATCGGCGCCCGCGAGACGGTCCGGATCTTGCCGCCACGATGACGGTTGAACACGCGGTCGGATTTGCCGACGAAGCGGGCGGTGGGCAGGTCGTCGATGCGCTTGTACAGGGAGCGGTTGGCGTCCTCGTCCATCTCGAGGGTGATTTCCCACAGCGTGCGGCCCTGCTCGCGCCGCAGTGCGGTGAGGTGCTCGAGCACCAGGCCTTCCTCGGCAATGACCTGTAGAACCTTGGCGAGGCTGCCCGGCTGATGCAGAACCTCGACGATGATGATTTCGGGGATTTTCATTGTAGCGCGAATTCTACCGCGACTGGCGCCGCCGGCGCCTGAGCGGTTAGGCTGCTGACCCATGGACCAGCCGAAAGCCCCGACCCGCGACGCCCTCGACCCCTTGGATCTGTTCGATGTGCGCGCTTGTCTGAGTGATGAGGAGCGCCTCGTCCAGGACAGCGTGGCGCGTTTCGTCGCTGCCGAAGTCGCGCCGCTGATCCGCGAATGTTTCGAGCAGCATCGGTTCCCGCACGAACTGGTGCCGGGGCTCGCCAACCTGGGCCTGCTCGGTGCCAGCATCCAAGGCTATGACTGCGCCGGATTGAACGGCATCAGCTACGGCCTGATCTGCCAGGAACTCGAACGTGGCGACTCCGCGCTGCGCAGCTTCGTGTCGGTGCAATCCTCGCTGTGCATGCACGCCGTGCATGCCTATGGAAGCGATGCCCAGCGGCTGCAGTACCTGCCGCGGATGGCGCGCGGGGAAGTCATCGGCTGCTTCGGGCTCACCGAATCACATGGCGGCTCGGATCCCGCCAACCTGCACACCCATGCGCGGCGCAGGGGTGATGACTGGGTGCTGAACGGCTCGAAGATGTGGATCACCAACGGCAGCATCGCCGACATCGCGATCATCTGGGCGGCGACGGATGAAGGCATGCGTGGCTTCCTGGTCGACACCCGCCTGCCCGGATTCGAGGCGACCGAAATCGAGAATAAGCTGTCGCTGCGCGCCTCCAACACCGCGGCACTGTTCATGAACGATGTGCTGGTGCCGGCCGACGCGCAGCTACCTGATGCCGCCGGCCTGAAGGCCCCACTGTCCTGTCTCAACCAGGCCCGTTACGGCATTACCTGGGGCGTCATCGGCGCCGCGCAGGATTGTCTGCACACGGTGATCGAATACGCCAAGTCGCGAGAGATGTTCGGCCGGCCGCTGGCCGCGACCCAGGCCGTGCAGATCCGGCTGGCCGACATGGCGCGGCGCATTACCGCAGCTCAGCTGCTGTCGCTGCAGCTGGGCCGCCTCAAGGACTTAGGAAGGCTCGCGCCGGCGCAGATTTCCCTCGCGAAATGGAACAACGCGCGCATGGCGCTGGACATTGCCCGCGACTGTCGGGACCTCCTTGGCGCCGCCGGCATCAGCGCCGAGTTTTCCCCGGTCAGGCACATGCTGAACCTGGAGAGCGTGGTCACGTACGAGGGCACGCAGACCATCCATCAGCTCACCGTGGGCCGAGCGCTGACCGGCATCAGCGCGTTCTGACGGGCGCTTCAGACGCGCTCACAGCAGCACGCCCAGCGACAGCAGCACGATCACCGCGAGCCAGTTGAAGAGGCGCGGCGGCAACCTTCGAACATCAGCGTGTACAGACATGGCATTCACCTCATGCGGACCGTGCCGTCCTTGAGGTCATTGGGCGCTGCAAAACGGGCGCTGTCCGGGCGCGGATTCGGGCGTTTCGCCGGCGAATCGTGGCAGATCATGGCAGTGTGTTGATTTGCCGATTGCAGTAGGCTTGTGCAATGAAACTCATCGCGATCATCGAAGACGAGCCGGCCATTCGCGACAATTACGCCGCGGCCTTCACCCGTGAGGGTTACGCGGTGCGCACCTACGGCAACCGCAAGCAGGCAATGGCGGCCTGTGCGGCGCGGCTGCCGGACCTGGCAGTGATCGATATCTCGCTCGAGGATGAACCCGAAGGCGGCTTTGAACTGTGCCGCGCACTGCGCTCGATGTCCGCCGAACTGCCGATCATCTTCCTCACCGCACGCGACAGCGAACTGGATGCGGTGTCAGGGCTGCGCCTGGGCGCGGATGACTTTCTGACCAAGGATCTGAGCATCCCGCATCTCATCGCGCGCGTGAACGCGCTGTTCCGGCGCATCGAAGCACTGCGCAAACCCCAGACCACCGGCCAGACCGTCCAGCGCGGGCCGCTGCTGCTCGACGGGGAGCGCATGCAGGTCCAGTGGGATGGCGAGGTGGTGCTCCTGTCGCTGACCGAATTTTGGATCGTGCATGCGCTCGCGCGCCATCCCGGCCATGTGCGCAATCGCCAGCAGCTCATGGACGCCGCCAATGTGGTGCTGGACGACAACACCATCACCTCACACGTGAAACGCATCCGGCGCAAGTTCCAGCAGCTTGATCCGAAGTTCGACGCCATCCAGACCGTGTATGGCATGGGCTATCGCTGGGTGGAGTGACTGACCGTCACGCATGTCGCTGCGCCTGAAACTGCTGTTGCTGGGGCTCGCCACGCTCCTCCTGCCGTACGGCGGCTACGAATACGCCCGACAGATGGAAGCGGCGCTGCGTGACAGCGAGCAGCAGTCGCTGCAGGCCATCGCGCAGACCCTCGCCGCGTCCCTCCAGGGACGCAGTGATCTGCTGTATCGCATCCCCACCGAGGCCGGGCCGGCGCCGCCGGGACCGAAGGATCTGCAGGCCGTGCCGCTGCTGGCGGCGCCCTTCCTGGACGGCTACGCCGATGAATGGCCGCACGACTCACCCTTCCGCCGCGTGTTCTCGGATGGACCCCACCAGCTGACCCTGCTCGCCGGCGTGCACGAGCGCATGGCGTACCTGCTGATCGAGGTGCGCGACGCGCACGTCGTGTTCGATGCGCCGGGTGCGGATGTGCTGGATTCGGCGGGCTTTGGCGACCGCATCTGGGTGGCTTTCACGGACGCATCCGGAGCGCAGCATCAATACCTGGTGGCCACCGCAGGGCCCGGCCCGGTGCGGGCGCGGCGCATCGAGACCCAGGATCTGGGGCGCCAGGTCGCCATCGATGAGCCGCGCATCGTCGGCGGCTGGCAGCCGATGAGCGGCGGTTATCGCGTCGGATTGCGGATTCCGCTGGCCATGCTCGGTGCGCGCCTTGGGGTGCTGGTCGATGAGCGCGACCACCGGGGCGCCGAGCCGGTGAGCTTCGGCACCCTCGACCGCGACAGCCTGGCCCCGCTGGGGCGACTGCTGATTCCCTCACCGGAACTGAGGGGCTACCTCGCCCAGTTCATCCAGCCGGGCCAACGACTCACCGTTCTGGGCACCGACCAGGCCGTACTCAGCCAGGTGGACGCCCTGTCAGTGGCCACGGTATCCGATGCGGAGCGCGGGCTGCTGCCGCAACTCTACCGCCGCCTCCTGGAGCGTCCGGACGACATGCGTGTGGTCACCGCAAGGGCCCCGATCGCGGGCGTGGATCGCAGGCAGACCCTGGGATTCGTGCAGATCGCGGAAACCGCGGAGCGCTCCCTGGCGTTGCGCGACAAGGCGCTGACCCAGCTGCTGGACTTCACGCTCATCACCAGTGCGCTCGCCGTCACGCTGATGTTCGCCTTCGCCGCATGGCTTGCCGTGCGGCTGGCGCGGTTGCGTCGCGCCAGCGAGTCGGCGCTGACCCGGGAGGGACTGGTGACTACCTTCCCGGAAACCAACGCACCGGATGAGCTGGGTGATATGGCACGCAGCTTTTCGATGCTGCTCGGCCGACTGAATGAGTACACGGGATACCTGCGCACGCTGGCCGGGAAGCTGGCGCATGAGATCCGCACACCGCTGACCATCGTGCGCTCCTCGCTCGATAACCTGGAGTCGGAACAGGTTACGGAGGCCGCCCGGACCTATCTCAACCGCGCGCGCGAAGGCAGCGAGCGGCTGAACGCCATCCTGGTGGCGATGGGCGCGGCCACCCGGGTGGAGGAAGCCATTCAAAGCGCCGACCGTTCCCGCTTCGACCTGCGGGCCCTGATGGCCAGTGCCGTGGGCGCCTACCGCACCGGCTTTCCACAACGGCAATTTGCTGCGGAGCTGCCCGATGCCCCGGTGATGTTCACCGGGGCTCCGGATCTCATCGTCCAGATGCTGGATAAACTCATCGACAACGCCGTGGACTTCAGTGCCGACGGGGCAACCCTCACCCTGCGGCTGGTGGCCGATGCCACCCAGGCGGTGATCGAGGTCGACAATCCGGGCCCCGCCTTGGGTGCCGAGGGACGCAGCCATCTGTTCGAATCCCTCTGGCAGTCCCGCTCCGGCGCCGACAGCCGCCCCCACTTCGGCCTCGGGTTGTACATCGTGCGCCTGATCGCCGAGTTTCACGGGGGGAGCGCCGCGGCACTCAACCTCCCCGATGGCAGCGGCGCCCGCTTCAGGGTATTATTGTCAAGTACAGGCTAAAGTGTAAAATGACTGTCGCAGATTTCCCACATGCACAGCCGCCACGAAAGCAGTTACGATTTAACAGTAGACTGAGTCGGAAAGGGCGAATAAACGGCTGTTTTGGTTGTTCTTTGCAGCTCGTACAATGATTCGCCGCACCAAAGGTTACTAATTCTTAATCACAGGTGATGCGCAGAGCGTACAGATTGCGGGAAGGAAAGTAAGAAACTCGGGCGATTAACACAGGCACGGAGGGTCGTCTCAAATTTCGCGAGATGGCCATGGGCGGGTAGCGTGAATTGGCACGCAGTCTGCATTTGACAGACCGGAGTTCGTTAGCTCCATCGCCAAACCGTCTGATTGAGCCATGTGTCGACGCGACGCGAAGCGCGCTGGGGGTCGAAGCTGATATCGATCCTGGTTTTGTTGCGCACTTGGCCGGAGCTGACAGCGATTGACCCGGTCGGTGATGAAATGCCCACGTGCAAGCCCCGCTTCATTGCGGGGTTTTTTTTGCGCCGAGAATCCTGCAGAAGTTCAATATTGACGGATGCACGTCAACTCTGGGCTGGTGGCCGGCAGCCTCGCAATTGCGCTGGTGTGGGGCTCGTTTGCCGACGCCGCCCCCCAACCCACGGCGGCCGAAGCGGTCGACTTCGTTGCCCGGGCCGAAGCAGACCTGTCGCAGGAGGATGAATACGAGCGGCGTGCCGCCTGGGTCCAGGCAACCTACATCACCGACGACACGAATTGGCTCCTGGCCAGGGCGCGGGCTGAGAGCACCGACAGGGCTGTCCGGTATGCCAAGGAAGCAGCGCAGTTCGACCACCTCAAGGTCGATGCAGTTACGGCGCGAAAACTCTATCTGCTCAAACAGGGGCTGACACTGCCGGCGCCATCGCGCGCCGGGGCCTCACAGGAGTTGGCCACCATCGAGTCGCGACTCGCCGCCGATTACTCGACCGCGAAGTTCAACTACAAAGGCCGCGCACTGACGCTCGATGACATGCAGGACCTGCTGCGAACCTCGCGCGACCCGGACGAGACTCGGACACTGTGGGAGGGATGGCGGGAGGTCTCATCACCGCAGATGAGATCCGACTACGTGCGGATGGTGCAGTTGGCCAACGAGGGGGCCCGCGAACTCGGTTACGCCGACACCGGAGAACTCTGGCGCTCCTGGTATGACATGCCGCCGCAGGCCTTTGCGTTGAAGGAGGACGCGTTGTGGCGACAGGTTCAGCCCCTGTATTCAAAGCTGCAATGCTATGTACGCACCCAGCTGAGCCGGAAGTACGGCCCCGCCGTTCAACCGATGACGGGCCCGATCAGGGCGGACCTGCTCGGAAACATGTGGAGTCAGGACTGGGCAGATATCGACGATATCGTCGCTCCAAAGGGAGCGTCGCTGGGGTACGACCTGACGGCAGCATTGCTGTCTCATGGCTACGACGCCACGAAACTGGTGCATACGGCGGATGCCTGGTACCAGTCCCTCGGCTTCGCACCCGAGCCGGCGACCTTCTGGAAAAGGTCAATGATCACGCGGCCACGGGATCGCGAGGTCATCTGTCACGCATCCGCATGGGACATAGACTCCGGGGAAGACCTGCGAATCAAGGCCTGTCTTACGGTAACGGCTGACGACTTCTATACGGCGCACCATGAGCTTGGCCACACCATGTATCAGCGCGCCTACGAGAATCAGTCATATGCGTTTCGGCAGGGTGCCAATGACGGGTTCCACGAGGCGGTCGGCGATTTCGCCGCACTCAACGCGGTGACGCCCGACTATCTCAAACAGTTGGGTCTGATCGAGCACGTGCCGGGACCTGCGGCCGATATTCCCTATCTGTTGAACATGGCTTTGACCAAGGTGGCCATCCTGCCGTTCGCGCTCATCATGGATAAGTGGCGTTGGGGGGTATTTTCCGGGCAGCTCACTCCCGAACACTACAACGATGCATGGTGGACTCTCGTGGCCCGGTACCAGAATCTCATGCCGCCGGGGCCCAGACCGGTCAACGCCTTCGATCCGGGCGCCAAATTTCACATCGCCAGCAATACGCCTTATGCGCGCTACTTCCTCGCCGACATATACGAGTTCCAGTTCTATCGGGCGGCCTGCCGACTGGCGGGCTGGAAGGGGTCCCTCAACCGCTGCAGTATCTATCGCAATCAGCAGGTGGGCACGAGATTCGCGACCATGCTTGCCATGGGCGCATCCAGACCCTGGCCGGAAGAGTTGGCCGCATTCAGCGGCGAACACGATATCGATGCAAGTGCCCTCATCGACTACTTTGCACCCCTGTCGGCATGGCTCGATGCGCAAAACCGCTCCCAGTCATGCAACCGCTGAAAGTCATGGCGCCTTGTCATAAACTCTCACCATGGCACGTGACAAGCATCCCCTGAGCGATCTGCTGCAACCACGCAGCCGCGACGCAAACCGCTCGCGGCGCGCTGCTACGTCCGAGGAGAATCCCGCAGTGCTGGCGATCTGGCACGTCATTGCGTCCATTCCCAAAGGACGGGTCGCGACCTACGGCGGTGTGGCGCGAGCCGCCGGGTATCCCGGGCGCGCGCGCCTGACGGCCTTTGCGTTGCGGACGACCAGCCCGGATCTGCACCTCCCCTGGTATCGGGTGCTCGGCGCCGGCGGACGGATCGTCTTCCCGATCAATTCCAGACACCATAAGGAACAGGCGCGATTGCTCCGCAGCGAGGGCGTGCCCGTTGCGCTCGGTCGCGTACCGCGATCCTTGATCGCGGACGAGCCGGCGTAGAGTGGCCTACACTCACTCCATGAGAGTCCTGGTCGCATCCTTGCTGCTCTTCGCTGCCGTTGCCGTGCATGCGCAGAACACGCCGGTCGGGGTGTGGAAAACCATCGACGACAAAACCGGGCAGGATAAGTCCCTGGTACGCATCAGTGACAGGGGTGGTGTGATCACGGGCCGGATCGAAAAGCTGCTGCACCCGTCACATCCGAATCCGCTGTGCGACCGGTGCCGCGATGAGCGACACGGCAAGCCCATCACCGGCCTGGTGATCGTTGATGGCCTGCGACAGGACCGCGACGTCTGGGACGGCGGCAAGATTCTCGATCCGCAGAACGGCAAGATCTACACGGTGCGGTTGAAGCCCGTCGACGGCGGCAGCAAACTCGAAGTGCGCGGCTATATCGGTCCATTCTTTCGTACGCAGACCTGGGTTCGCGTCGAGTGAGTCGGTGCGGATCCGCCTGGCGCGCTGCAGGCGTCGCGGTAGTCCTGACGATGACTGTCGGCGCGACGGCGGCGCCGGTGGAGGAGGACGCCACCACCGACGCGATCGACCAGGACACCCTGGAGCGGGCGCTGTTCCTGTGTCAGTGGAAAATCAATCACGATGTTCCGGACAACGCGCCAAATCCGGCGGTTTGCCGCAGCAGCGCGGTATCCACGGACGACGCCATGCTGCAGCTGAAGCAGTGGTGGACGTTCTGGGCGCGCCTGAACAGCGAGGAGGCGTTGAAGGCCAATCAACAGTTCAGCGCGGACTATGCGGCGTTCCAGGCGCGACTGCAGTTGAAGCCGCAGCTTGCCGGGGAGCTGCTGCCGCCTGGCATCAAACTGCAGCCGGGCGATTGGCGGCTGCGGCTGATCCGGGAGCTGACCCGCCGCTACACCAGATCGGCACCGCCGTAGCAGTCAACGGCTCAACTCGGGCACGCTCTTATCGGGCGCGCCTGGGTCGTCGGACCACGCGTACCTTGCCGCTGCTGCCGCCACCGCAGAAGAAGTGGTCGCCACCGTCGGACTCGAGCCCGGAGATACCCGTTCCCGAGGGCATCTCGAGCGTGTCAAGCACCTCACCGGTTCGCGGCTCGATACGCCGCAGGTCGCTTTCATCGCCCTGCCAGGTGCCATGCCAGAGCTCGCCGTCGACCCATGTAACGCCGGTGACGAACCGCGTTGTTTCAATGGTGCGCAGAATCGTCCCGGTGTCGGGATCGACCTGATGGATCTTTGCTTCCCGATAGTGTCCCACCCAAAGCGCACCTTCGGCCCATGTAAGTCCGGAGTCACCCCCGCTGCCTGGCGCCGGAATACTGCCCAGCACCTGTCCGGTTCTGGGATCGATCCTGTGGATGCGGGCCTCCGCCAGTTGATACAGGTACTTGCCATCAAAAGCCGTTCCGGCATGCGCGGCGACCTCGATCGACCGCAGCAGCGAACCGCTGCCAGGATCGACGACATTCAGCTTCGCCCCCGAGGCAAACCAGACATTCTCGCCGTCATAGGTGACGCCGTTGACCTTGTCGGCCCCTGGAAACGGCCCGTACTCGCGGATGATCTCGGCTTTTGAGCGACTCATGGGTTCATCCTAATCAATAGGCACCGTTGCGGGGAGTAACAGGACTGTCGTGAATCCCAGCGCCGGCGGCGTCAGCCACCGGCGTGCCCGCCCGCGGCCGAACGACTGCACCTTGCCGGCGGCGGCGAGGGCATCGAGCGCGCGCTGAGTCGTTCGCTGGCTGCCGCCCAACGCCAGCGCGAGAGCCGAACTCGACCACGCCTCCCCATCCGCGAGCAAGCCGAGCATTCCCGAGTGCATTGCTTCGACGGGCGGCGCCAGCAGGACGACCTCGCGCGCACCGCGCGGTAGCAGCACGAAGCCGCGCTTCGTCGCGGTCACGCCGCTGAGCGTCCCAAGCGCCGCCCGCAACCGCCCGACTTCGACCCGCAGCCGCGCCCGATACGATTCGTCCGTGCGTTTCGCGCGGAATGCCCGCCTCACGAGCACATCCCGCGAGACCTCTTGCGGCCACGCCTCGGCCAGTGCCCTCACGATTGCGAACAGGATCGGACGTCTCGCGAGGTCGACAACTTTGCGTCCGCTGCGCACGACATACCGGCACGCGTCGACGACGACGGCCTTGGTGGCGAGCAGCGCTTCAACGTCTTCGAGCCGCAGCAGGCGCTCCTCCTCACCGCCAATCCGCCGCGCCGCGGGCGCGTTGAGAATGTGCGATGCGCTCTCGACCTCCACCAGCAACGCCGGGATTGCCGATTGGCGTGCCGCGTGTTCGGCCCGGGCGAGTGCCGCGCGCGCCACCCGCGTCCGCAGGCGTCGGATCGCGATAGCGGCAACGGCCAGCTCGTAGGCCGCGCGGGAGGCCGGCGGTAAAGGCGCCGGGTCGAGCCTGCCGAGCGTACGTTCGGCTTCATCCAGACGCCCGATCAGGAGCAGGCGCCGGACCTCGAGATACCGCGCGTGCGCGGCATTCACCAGGTCGCCGTGCCTCACCAGTGTCGCGCGGGCGGCCGTCAGCGTCTTCGCAGGCAGGTTGAGCTCGCGCGAGACGAGGGCGATCTCGGCCTCGGCGACGACGCATCGTGCGCGCGCCACAGCCTCCTTCGGGCCAAAGGCCCGCCCGGCACGGCGCAGCAGGAGCTTCGCGCGGGCGAGGTCACCGAGCTGCGCCATCGCTATGCCGCGGATTGCAAGGGCGGGCGCATCAGCGCGCAGCGCGACCCGCTGCAACGCTCCCAGCGGATCGCCAACCGCGAGCGCGCGTGCGGCGGCATTGATCAGCGAGTCCAACGCAATCCCGCCAAACTTGTCACTCCCTTCACTTAAGGTCCGGCGTTTAGATTACTCCACAACGAACCTCAGTCGAGGCGAGGAGCATCGCGATGACGAAACAGCGGACCGGAACACGAAATGACTGGCTTGCAGCGCGCCTGGAGCTGCTCGCTGCAGAAAAGGAGCTCACCCGGCGCAGCGATGCGGTCGCGCACCAGCGCCAGGAGTTGCCGTGGGTTCGGATCGACAAGCAATACCGATTCGACACGGAGCACGGGAGCGCATCTCTTGCAGATCTCTTTGCGGGTCGCTCGCAGCTGCTCATCTACCACTTCATGTTCGGGCCGGACTATGTGGCGGGCTGTCCGTCCTGCTCATCGATCGCAGACGGTTTCAACGGCATCGCCGTGCACCTGCAGAACCACGATGTCGCGTTTGCCGCCGCATCGAGGGCGCCGCTCCCGAAGCTGCTGGCGTACCGGCAGCGCATGCAATGGGCATTCCCCTGGATCTCAGCGCTGGGCGGCGATTTCAATGCCGATTTCAACGTCTCCTTCACCGTAGAGCAGCAGCGGCTCGGCATCGAATACAACTACCGGCGCGAACCCGGCTTCGAAGTGACCGGGATCGGTGACTCCTTGACGAAGCGTGGCGAGGGACCGGTCGCGGAGCACGCGGCAATGACCGGAACGGACGTGGCCACCTATACCCGCGAAAGACCCGGGATGAGTGCGTTTGCCCTGGAGGACGGTGTCGTCTTCCACACCTACTCGACCTTTGCGCGCGGCCTGGATGGGCTGTGGGGCATGTACCAGTGGCTGGACCGCGCCCCCAAGGGACGCAACGAAACAGGCACCTGGTGGCGCCGGCACGATGAATACGGCCAGCGCTGAAATTCAGCGGGTGCGCGGTGGCGGGGACGCCGGGTTCTTCGCCGCCGCGGCACTGGTATTTGGCATCGCAGTCGCGCTGACGATCCACGGCTGTCTGACGATGTCCTGGATGCGGATGCCCGGTCAGCCATGGCCCGGCGTCGTGGCAGGGTTTCTGGGCATGTGGGTTGCGATGATGGTGGCAATGATGCTGCCCTCCCTGCTACCCACGCTGTGGTGCTACCGCCGCGCGCTCCGAAGGGCGGGCGGGATCCATCCGGGTTGGCTGACGCTCCTGATGGGCGTCGGTTATTTCGCTGTCTGGAGCACGGTTGGAGTAGTCGCAGTGCCGTTGAGTGTCGCCCTGGCGGCGATTCCGATGCGGTGGCCGGCAGCGGGAGCGCTGCTTGTGATTGCGGGTCTCCTGCAGTTCACTGCGTGGAAGGCGCATCACCTGGCCTGCTGCCGGGCGGGACCGGGGCACGGCCACACGTTGGCGGCGGATGCCGGTGGCGCCTGGCGCAGTGGTTTGCGGCGCGGCCTGCATTGCAGCTACTGCTGTGCCGGTCCCACGGCAATTCTCCTGGCTTTCGGATTCATGGATCTGCGTGCGATGCTGCTGGTGATGCTGGCGGTCACCGCCGAACGTCTCGCACCGGCCGGTGAACGCGTCGCCCGGGCAAGCGGCGTCATCGCCGTTGCCTGGGGATTGCTGCTCATCTGAGGTGGCTCGTCGCTGCGCTAGAGGTCGTGCGCGTAGACGAGAAAGCCCTGGTGCGCAGCCACTTTTTCGTAGAGCATCCGCGCGGTCGAGTTGGACGCCTGTGTTTGCCAGTAAACACGCTTGGCGCCGTAGGGCGTGGCGCGATCGTAGACCGCCTGGATCAACGCCCGGCCGACGCCCTGTCCTCGCGCCTGCGGGATCGTGAACAGGTCCTGCAGGTAACAGATGGGCTCGATGCGGGTCGTGCTGCGGTGGAACAGGTAGTGACACAGACCCAGTAACTGCCCTTCCGCTTCCGCCACCAGTGCGAAGACCGGCTCGGCGGAATCAAAGAACCGTCGCCACGTGAGCTGCGTAATCGCAGGCGGCAGCGCTGTCTCGCCCTCTCGGCCATAGAAGGCGTTGTAGCCGTCCCACAGCGGCCGCCAGGCGGTGAAGTCCGATTCCTCCAGGCTGCGGACCACGACGCTCAGCGCCTTCATGGCGCTGACCGATAGAAATAATAGTCGGCCGTGTAGGGAACCTGGGCGACCTTGCCGGCGCTTGCGACATCGCAGCCCACCGACGGCGCGATGCCGCCGATGGTCTGCAGGCGCTGAACGCTCGTCGTTGCGGTCAATGTTCCGGAACCGGCGGTGGCCTTCGCAGCCAACAGCAGCCAGGGGATTGCCGCTGGGCTGGGGCTGGGCGCGCGCGCCTTCACCTCCCCGACGACGGAGCTTCCATCCTTGAGTTCCCAGGTCGGGCCGGCAAAGTGCCGCCCTAGGATGCGGCCCGTTGAATCCTTAAGATCAGCCTGCGGCGCGCGAAACACCCACTCGTAGACAGAGGCCTGATCGGCTTTTGCAGAGCAGTCGTAGATCTGAACCCCTGTGCCCTCGGTTTTGAGAAACAGCACCTCGCCGGCAGGCGGCCGAAGCTGCGCCGGAACATCAGGAAGCGGAATCTTCGGCGTGCCGGAGCTGGTGGTCGCACAGCCGCCGACGGACAGGATCGCTGCTGCCGAGAGGCAGAACGCCACACAGACCGTCTGCATTGAAAGGCTCCTTAGTCGAAAAATGCGGTAACCCGAAATTCAATACTGGTCCGCAATTTCGTATTGCGCGAGGTTGAATCCTCGAATGCCGTATGCGGCACGCGCCAGGCGACCGAGTGATCGGAATCATAGAACTTGAAGAGCACCGCCTCGTCCCGGTGCATGTCCCGGTAGTAGTACCAGCGATGCGTTGGCTTGAACGTGAAGACCGAGCCGGCCGGTAGCAGCTCCTCGCCGGATAGCGGCGCCTGCCGGGCGTTCTCGTCCGGAATCGAATCACCAAAAATGATCGGATTGAAAATGCCCTCCTCGGGCGCAACGCTCGTCGAGTCGCACAAGGCAAGTGGCCAATCCTGGGGCGGCGCGGAGAAAGCTCTCCAGAAACTGCAGCTGATGAACCGTGAATAACCCGGGCCATCCGGGAATGTCTTCGCGTACAGCTGCCGGGCGGTCCGCGGCGCCCGCGCCGGGTCCTGATCCACGTGCACCTGATTGCCGGGTGGCTGTACGCCGCCTTTGCCGAGCATGTAGCGACCGGTCCTGCGTCGCTCCCGCTCCTGATCATCCGACGTACGGATCATCCAGCCACTCGAGGCGGCGCGCTGCGCGCCGGTGAGCTCTTTGACGACCCGCTCGACTTCCGCGGGATAAATCGCGGCGACTTCTTCGGTATCGAAAAAATCCTGCACCGCACTTCGATGGTTCACGAGTGTGATGCCCGCCGCATCGAGCGTCAGCGGGGTCTCGAGCGCCCGCGCATTTCGGACCTCCACCGCCCTGGGATCGGTACGAAAAGTATCCACTTCCACGCCGGATGCAACAAAGCGCCGGTAGACAGCGGCGCCGGACTGCGCATAGTTCAGTACCCCAGGTGCACTGTCACCGCGCGTCATGGTACTTCACGGCAGATCGGTCGCACCCATCAGGAAGCGATCGCACTCGCGCGCGGCGCCGCGGCCTTCGTTGATCGCCCATACGACCAGGCTTTGTCCGCGGCGGCAGTCGCCGGCCGCGAAGACACCGGCTGCGCTGGTGGCGAACTTGCCGTATTCGGCCTCGACGTTGGTGCGTGCATCGATCTGCAGTCCAAGATCGGTGATCAGCTGCGGTTCGGGCCCCAGGAAGCCCATTGCCAGCAGCACCAGTTGGGCGGGTCGGGTCTCGTCGCTGCCCGCGACCTCAACCGGACGCAGCCGACCATCGGCGCCCTGGTCCCACCCGATCTTCACCGTGGAGAGCTGCGCAACGCCCTTGGCATCCCCGGTGAATTTCTTCACCGTGGTCAGGAACACCCGCGGATCCTTGCCGAAACGGGCGGCGGCCTCCTCCTGGCCGTAGTCCATGCGATAGATCTTCGGCCACTCCGGCCAGGGGTTGTCCGCGGCCCGATCCTGCGGCGGCTCGGGCATGATTTCAAACTGGGTCACGCTGCGGCAGCCCTGGCGCATGGCGGTGCCTAGGCAATCGGTGCCGGTATCACCACCGCCGATCACGATCACATCCCTGTCCTTCGCATGAATGGGCGAGTGCTCCGCGCCACCGTTCAGCAGTGCCTTGGTGCTGGCGGTGAGATAATCCATCGCGAAATGCACGCCACCGTGCTGGCGCCCATCAACGTTCAGATCGCGCGGCACCGTGGCCCCCGTGCACAGCACCACGGCGTTGAAATCCTTGCGCAGCGTCTGCGGGTCCACGTTGGTGCCGACGTTGGCGCCGCACTGAAACCTGATGCCCGAGTCCTCCATGAGCTTGATCCGGCGCATCACCACTTCGCGCTTATCGAGCTTCATGTTGGGAATGCCGTACATGAGCAGCCCGCCCGGACGATCGGCGCGCTCGAACACGGTCACGAGGTGACCGGCCTGGTTCAGCTGCGCCGCTGCCGCCAGTCCCGCCGGGCCCGAACCGATGACCGCGACGCTCCTGCCGGTGCGTTCGCTCGGTGGCACGGGGTACACCCAGCCCTCATCCCAACCCTTGTCGATGATGGAGTTTTCGATGTTCTTGATGGTCACCGGCGGGGCGTTGATGCCGAGCACGCAGGAACCTTCGCAGGGCGCCGGGCAGACGCGGCCGGTGAACTCCGGGAAATTATTGGTCTTGTGCAGCCGCTCGAGGGCTTCGCGCCACAGGCCGCGGTACACCAGGTCATTCCATTCCGGGATGAGGTTGTTGACCGGACAGCCGGACGCGCCGCCATTCAACAGCTTGCCGGTGTGGCAGAAGGGCACGCCGCAGTCCATGCAGCGCGCGCCCTGGTGGCGCAGGCGTTTGTCCTCCATGTGGAAATGGAACTCACGCCAGTCCTGGATGCGCTCCAGCGGCGTGCGATCGACGGGCAACTCCCGCAAATACTCGATGAATCCGGTCGGCTTTCCCATGATGAAACTCAATTCCCGCCTACGCGCGCGAGATCGCGCGCGTTTTCTTCGAACGCGGCCATGATGGCCTCGTCGCCCGTCAGACCCTGGTCGTGTGCCTTCTTGATGCAGGCGAGCACGCGCTGGTAGTCCTTCGGCATCACCTTCACGAACTTCGTGACGGAGAGGTCCCACGAATCCAGCACGCGCCGTGCGCGGCCGCTGCGCGTGTGCTGCCAGTGCCGCTCGATCAGGTCGCGCAGTTCCGCGATGTCCTCCTCGTCGTCCACACCGGTGACTGCGACCATCTGCTTGTTGATGTGGCTGCGACAGTCGCCGGCCTCATCGAGCACATACGCCACGCCGCCGGACATGCCGGCCGCGAAGTTGCGGCCCGTGACCCCCAGCACCACGACGCGGCCGCCGGTCATGTACTCACAGCCGTGATCGCCGACGCCTTCGACGACGGTGTGCACACCGCTGTTGCGCACCGCGAAACGCTCGCCCGCCATGCCGCGGAAGTACGCCTCGCCGGAGGTCGCGCCATAGAGCGCCACGTTGCCGATGATGATGTTCTCTTCCGGCACGAAGGTCGCGGCCGGTGACGGACTGACAATGATGCGCCCGCCCGAGAGCCCCTTGCCGACGTAGTCGTTGGCATCGCCCTCGAGCCGGAACGTCATCCCCGGCGGCATGAAGGCCCCGAAGCTCTGGCCCGCCGAGCCCTTGAAGCGCAGCTGCACGGTGTCCTCCGGCAGACCCTTCGGGCCCCAGCGGCGCGTGATCGCGCTGCCGGTGATGGTGCCGACGACGCGGTTCACGTTGCGGATGCTGAGCTCTCCGGTCACCGCCTCGCCGCGCTCGATGGCCGGCTTGCACAGTTCCAGCAGCGTCGTCACGTCCAGCGACTTCTCCAGGCCATGGTCCTGGGTGTCGGTGCAGTAGCGCCCGATCTCCGGACCCAGGTCCGGCTGGTACAGGATGTTGGAGAAATCAAAACCGCGCGCCTTCCAGTGCGCGATGGCCTTGCGCGGCTCGAGCCGATCCACGCGGCCCACCATTTCGTTGAGCGTGCGGAAGCCCAGCTGCGCCATGATCTGGCGCAGATCCTGCGCGATGAAGCGCATGAAGTTCACGACGTGCTCGGGTGAGCCGGCGAAGAGTTCGCGCAGCTTCGGATCCTGGGTCGCAACCCCAGCCGGGCAGGTGTTCAGATGACACACGCGCATCATGATGCAGCCTAAGGAAACCAGCGGCGCCGTCGCGAAGCCGAATTCCTCGGCGCCGAGCAGTGCCGCGATGGCCACGTCGCGGCCGGTCTTCAGCTGGCCGTCGGTTTCGACGGTGATGCGGCTGCGCAGGTTGTTCAGTACCAGCGTCTGGTGGGTCTCGGCGAGGCCCAGCTCCCAGGGCAGGCCGGCATGGGTGATCGAGGTCTGCGGGGAGGCACCGGTGCCGCCGTCGTAGCCGCTGATCAGCACCACTTCGGCATGCGCCTTGGCGACGCCCGCGGCAATCGTGCCGACGCCCACTTCGGCCACCAGCTTCACGCTGATGCGCGCATCGCGGTTGCCGTTCTTCAGATCGTGGATCAGCTCGGCCAGATCCTCGATCGAGTAGATGTCGTGGTGCGGCGGGGGTGAGATCAGGCCGACACCGGCCGTGGTGTGCCGGGTCTTGGCCACCCACGGATAGACCTTCGATCCGGGCAGCTGACCGCCTTCGCCGGGCTTCGCGCCCTGCGCCATCTTGATCTGCAGTTCGCGCGCGTTGACCAGGTATTCGCTGGTCACGCCGAAGCGCCCCGAGGCCACCTGCTTGATGGCGGAATTGCGCGAATCCCCGTTCGGCAGCGGCTGGTAGCGCTCCGGATCCTCGCCACCCTCGCCGGTGTTGCTCTTGCCGCCGATGCGGTTCATGGCAATGGCCAGCGTCTCGTGCGCCTCCTTGCTGATGGAGCCATAGGACATGGCGCCGGTCTTGAAGCGCCGGACGAGGCGCTCGACTGACTCCACTTCCTCGATCGGAATGGAATCGCCGCTCTTGAAGTCCAACAGCCCGCGCAGCGTGCACAGGTTCGTCGACTGATCATCGATCAGCTGCGCGTACGACTTGTAGGTTGCGAAGCTGCCGGTGCGCACCGCCTTTTGCAGGCGATGGATGGCCTCGGGACTGAACAGATGCGTCTCGCCGTCGCTGCGCCACTGGTACTGCCCGCCCGCGCTCAGTGCCCCACTGTGCGTGCCGCGCGCCGGGAAGGCGGCGCGATGCCGCATCATGATTTCCTGGGCGATGACCTCCATGCCGATGCCGCCGATGCGCGATGACGTCCAGGCGAAGTACTCGTCGATCACGTCCTGGCGCAGGCCCACGGCCTCGAACACCTGGGCGCCGTGGTAGCTCTGCACCGCAGAGATGCCCATCTTGGACATCACCTTGATGACGCCCTTGGTGGCGGCCTTGGAGAAATTGCTGCAGGCCTTGGCGTGATCGATGTCCTGCAGGAAGTCATCGCGGATCATGCCATCCAGGGTCTCGAACGCCAGGTACGGGTTGATGGCACTGCAGCCGTAGCCGATCAGCAGCGAGAAGTGGTGCACCTCGCGCGCCTCGCCGGTCTCCAGCACCAGGCTCACGCGCGTGCGCAGGCCTTCGCGAATCAGGTAGTGGTGCAGGGCCGAGACCGCCAGCAATGAGGGCACGGCGGCGAACTCGCGGTTCACCCCGCGATCGCTGAGGATGAGGATGTTGACCTCTTCGTCCTCGACCATGCGCCGCGCCGCGTGGCGCAGCTCTTCGATGGACTTGACCAGGCCGCGCTCGCCGCGCGTGGCGCGGAACAGAACCGACAGCACGCCGACCTTCAGACCCGGTGCGTGCAGGCGGCGGACCTTGGCGAACTCCTCGTTGGTGAGGATGGGCCCATCAAGCTCCAGGCGCCGGCAATCGGCGCGCTGTGGCATCAGCAGGTTGCCTTCCGACCCCAGCCACACCTCGGAAGCCGTGATCAGTTCCTCGCGGATGCAGTCGATGGGCGGGTTGGTCACCTGCGCAAACAGCTGCTTGAAATAGTCGAACAGCAGGCGTGGCTTCGATGACAGTGCGGCAAGCGCCGCATCATTGCCCATGGAGCCGACGGCCTCGACGCCGCTCTTGGCCATCGGGGACAGCAGCACGCGCTGATCCTCGAAGGTGTAGCCGAAGGCGATCTGGCGCTGTACCAGCGTGTCGTGATCCGGCACCGGCACTTCCGGTGCCGCCGGCAGGTCCTTCAGGTGCAGCAGGTGCTCATCGAGCCACTGCCGGTACGGTCGCTCGCTCGCCACCTGGCGCTTGATCTCCTCGTCCTCGACGATGCGCCCGGCCTCGGTGTCCACCAGGAACATGCGGCCGGGCTGCAGGCGGCCCTTGATGAGCACATCCTCGGGCGGCAGATCGAGCACGCCGGCCTCGGAGGCCATGACGACCATGTCGTCCTTGGTCACGTAGTAGCGCGAGGGGCGCAGGCCGTTGCGGTCCAGCACGGCACCGATCTTGCGGCCGTCCGTGAACGCAATGCAGGCCGGCCCATCCCACGGTTCCATGAGGCTCGAGTGATACTCGTAGAACGCGCGCAGGGAGTCGTTCATCTGCTCGTGGTTCGACCACGGCTCGGGAATCATCATCATCACGGCGTGGGGCAGCGAGCGTCCGGCAAGCACCAGCAGCTCGAGCACGTTGTCGAACATCGCCGAGTCGCTGCCGTTCGGGTTGACGATCGGCAGGATCTTCTTCACGTCCTCGCCGAAGATGTCCGATTCGAACAGGGCCTCGCGGGCTTTCATCCAGTTGACGTTGCCGCGCAGCGTGTTGATCTCGCCGTTGTGGGCGATGTAGCGATAGGGGTGCGAGCGGTCCCAGCTCGGGAACGTGTTGGTGCTGAAGCGCGAATGCACCAGCGCCAGCGCCGTCTCCATCGCCGGATCGTTGAGATCCTTGAAGTACTGCGAGAGCTGCCCGGTCAGCAGCATGCCCTTGTAGACGATGGTCTTGTGCGACAGGCTCGGCACGTACCAGTACTCGGCGCCGCCCATCGTGGAGGCACGGATCTCGCTGTAGGCACGCTTGCGGATGACGTACAGCTTGCGCTCGAACACGGCCTCGTCGCTCAGCGCCGGATCGCGGCCGATGAACACCTGGCGCATGAACGGCTCGCTGCTGCGCGCCGTGTCACCCAGCATCGAATTGTCGGTCGGCAGGGTGCGCCACCCGATCAGGGTCTGCCCTTCCGACTGCACGATCTGCTCGAAATGCTCTTCGAGGCGGCGCCGGCTGGTGGGATTGCGCGGCAGGAAAATGATGCCGCTGCCATAGGCCCCCGGGGGCGGCAGACTCAGGCGCGCCTTGCGGGCAACCTCCTTGAAGAACGCGTGCGGCATCTGCAGCAGGACCCCGGCGCCGTCGCCGGTATTGGTCTCCGCGCCGCTCGCGCCACGGTGGTCCAGATTGCGCAGCACCTGGATGGCCTGCTGCAGGATCTTGTGGGATTTGCGGCCCTTAATGTCGGCAACGAAGCCGACTCCGCAGGCATCATGCTCGAACTGCGGATCATAGAGACCCTGCTTGCCCGGCCGCATGTGCGGTGCACCCTTGTTCATAGCCGACACCTTTTGAGCACCGGTGCCTGGCCCCGGCGCAGTCCTGCCTGTCTTACTCACGCTTTCCCCCAAAACCAATACAGCGCCTCGTGGCGCTCGTCTACTCGCCCGGGGCCTGGGAAGGCTTGGGCGGTCTTCAGGCGGCCTGTTCGGCCTGGTTCACTCCGATATAGCCGAGTATCCCCCGGGCAGCCTCGCGACCCTCGAAAACGGCGGTCACGACAAGATCGGAACCTCTAACCATATCACCGCCGGCGAAGATCTTGGGATTTGTGGTTTGAAAAGGGGTGTCCCGGGTGGCCGAGACCCGCACCCGGCCATTGGCGTGGAGTCTGATGCCCGCCGTTTCCAGCCAGCCGGGGGGGCTGGGCAGGAACCCGAAAGCCACGATCACCGCATCGGCCGCAATGACCTCCTCGGTTCCGGGCACGGTCTCGGGGACGCGGCGGCCGCGGGGACCCGGGGGACCCAACCGGGTCTGGACGACTTTCACGCCCTCGACCCGTTCCGCACCGACGATTTCGATGGGCTGGCGGTTGAACAGGAATTCAACGCCCTCCTCCTTGCTGTTCTTATAGTCCCGGCGCGAGCCAGGCATGTTGTCCTCGTCGCGCCGGTAGGTGCAGGTCACCGACGCTGCGCCCTGGCGCACCGCGGTGCGGTTGCAGTCCATGCCCGTGTCGCCACCACCCAGCACGACGATCCGGCGGTCGCGCAGGCTGATCCAGCCCGTGCCCGGTAGTCCGAGTTCGTGATTGATATTGGAAATGAGGTAGGGCAGCGCCTCATGGACTCCGGGGAGGTCCTCGCCGGGGAAGCCGCCTTTGACATATTGGTAGGTGCCCATCCCGAGGAACACGGCATCGAACTGCGCGCTGAGCTCATCGAGGGTGATGTCCCGACCGATCTCGACACCCAGCCGGAACTCCACACCCATGCCCTCCATGAGCGTCCGCCGCTTCTCGACGATCTCCTTCTCGAGCTTGAAGGGCGGGATACCGAAGGTCAGCAGGCCGCCGATGCGCGAGTAGCGGTCGAACACCACCGGCTTCACGCCGTTGCGCGCCAGGATGTCCGCGCAGCCAAGTCCGGCGGGACCGGCGCCGACGATCGCGACTCGCTTGCCGGTGTCCTTGACGTGGGACATGTCCGGCTTCCAGCCCTGCTTCACCGCCTCATCCGTGATGTACTTTTCGATCGACCCGATGGTCACGGCCCCGAGGCCGTCGTTCAAGGTGCAGGCACCTTCGCAGAGGCGATCCTGCGGACAGATCCGGCCGCACACTTCGGGCAGCGAGTTGGTCTTGTGTGAGAGCTCGGCCGCCTCGAACAGCTTGCCCTGCTGGATCAGCTTCAGCCAGTTCGGGATGTAGTTGTGCACCGGACATTTCCATTCACAGAACGGATTGCCGCAGGCCAGGCAGCGACCGGCCTGCGCGCCGGCGCCCTCCTTGCTGTATGGCGCATAGATCTCGGAATAACCGGCGATGCGCACGCCCACGGGCAGCTTCTCCGGATCAGTGCGCGGGACTTCGAGGAATTGCAGGTTCTTGTCAGCCATGTTCGGTCCTCAATCGGTCCTCTAGGCCGCGCAGCGCAGGTTTTCGATCAGCGAGTCGATGGAAGCGGCCTTGGGCTTCACCAGCCAGAACTTCCCGGCAAAGCTGCGGAAGTCATTGAGGATCTCCGCGCCCCAGACGCTGCCGGTCTCGGCGACGTGCTGTTCGAGCAGCCCCGTCAGGTGCAGCTGGTGGGTCTGCATGGCCTCCGCGTGAATGCGGCTGATGTCGATCAGCTCGTGGTTGTAGCGATCGACGAAATCGCGGTCCAGGTCCAGCACGTACGCGAACCCACCGGTAAAGCCGGCGCCGAAGTTCACGCCCGTGCGCCCCAGAACGCACACCACGCCGCCGGTCATGTACTCGCAGCAGTGATCGCCCACGCCTTCGATGACGGCAATCGCGCCCGAATTGCGCACGGCGAAGCGCTCGCCGGCCATCCCGGCCGCGAACAGCGCGCCGCCGGTGGCCCCGTAGAGGCAGGTATTGCCCATGATGGTGGTCTCGCGGGCCACGTAGCTGGCGACGCGCGGCGGTCGGACGACAATGCGGCCCGCCGCCATGCCCTTGCCCACGTAGTCATTGGCATCGCCTTCCAGGTACAGATGCAGGCCACCGGCATTCCAGGCGCCGAAGCTCTGGCCCACATTGCCGGACAGGCGCACGACAATGGGCCGATCCTTCATGCCGTAGTTACCCCAGCGCCGGGCGATCTCCCCGGAAAGGCGCGCGCCGATGGAGCGGTTGAAGTTCTGCACCTCGTACTGCCACTCCCCACCCCAGCCGCCGGCAATGGCCGCGCGCATGTCGGCCACCATCTTTTCCGCAAGCTCGCCCTTGTCGAAGGGAGCATTGGACGGGGCAACACAGAATTGCGGTGAATCCGCGGCGAGACCGGCGCGTGACAGCAGCGGTGACAGATCCAGCTTGCGCTGCCGCGGCGTCTCCCCGGGCAGCGCCTCGAGGTACTCGGTGCGACCGATCAGGTCCTCGATGCGGCGCACGCCGAGTGCGGCCAGCAGCTCGCGCACCTCGCGGGCCACGAAGCGGAAGTAGTTGATGACCATCTCGGGCAGGCCGATGAAGTACTTGGAGCGCAGCACGTTGTGCTGGGTGGCGACGCCGGTGGCGCAGTTGTTCAGGTGACAGATGCGCAGGTACTTGCAGCCCAGCGCCACCATCGGGGCAGTGCCGAAGCCGAAGCTCTCGGCCCCGAGGATCGCGGCCTTGATGACATCCAGCCCGGTCTTCAGCCCGCCGTCGGTCTGCACCCGCACGCGGTGCCGAAGATCGTTGGCGCGCAGGGTCTGGTGTGCCTCGGCGAGCCCCAGTTCCCACGGCGTGCCGGCGTACTTGATGGAGGAGATGGGACTGGCGCCCGTGCCGCCATCATGGCCGGAAATCGTGATGAGATCCGCGTAAGCCTTTGCGACACCCGCCGCGACGGTACCCACCCCAGGCTCGGCGACGAGCTTCACGGACACGAGCGCGGTGGGATTGACCTGCTTCAGGTCGAAGATCAGCTGCGCGAGATCCTCAATGGAATAGATATCGTGATGCGGGGGCGGGGAGATGAGCCCCACGCCCGGTCGCGCGAAGCGCAGCCGCGCGATGCCTTCGTTGACCTTGTGGCCCGGCAGCTGGCCGCCCTCGCCGGGTTTGGCACCCTGGGCCATCTTGATCTGCAGGACTTCGGCATTCACCAGGTACTCCGGCGTCACGCCGAAGCGGCCCGAGGCGACCTGCTTGATCTTCGAACTCTTCTCAGTGCCGTAGCGGACCGGGTCCTCACCGCCCTCACCGGAGTTGGAGCGCGCGCCGAGCCGGTTCATCGCTATCGCGAGTGCCTCGTGGGCTTCGGGTGACAGCGCACCCATCGACATGCCGGCGCTGTCGAAGCGGCTGAGGATCGCGGCTTCGGGCTCGACTTCGGCCAGCGGAATCGGTGCGGCGGACGGCTTCAGCTGCAGCAGGTCGCGCAGGCAGGACGCGCGGCGGGTATTCACCAGGCCGGCGAACTGCTGATAGCGCTCGTAGTCATTGGAGACCACGGCGGCCTGCAGCGTGGCGACCACGTCGGGGTTGTACATGTGGTACTCGCCACCATGCACGTACTTGAGCAGGCCGCCGTGCTCGAGCGGCGCGCGCGGATTCCAGGCGCGCGCGCCCAGGAACCTCTGGTCCCCTTCCAGATCGCTGAAGTCCGCCCCCTGGATGCGGCTGGCCGTGCCGTGGAAGCACAGCTTCACGACGGTTTCGTGCAGCCCGACGATCTCGAACAGCTGCGAACTGCGGTAGCTGGCAATGCTCGAGATGCCCATCTTGGACATGATCTTGAACAGACCCTTGTAGATGCCGGCGCGGTAGGAGCGTCCGATCTCGGCCCGCTCGGCGAATTCCATGGTGGCCTTGCCAATGCGCATCATCTCGAAGAGCACCTGATAGGCCATGTAGGGATACACGGCCGAGGCACCAAAGCCGATCAGACAGGCAAAATGGTGCGGGTCGCGCGCCGTGCCGGTCTCGATCAGCAGGTTGCACAGGCAGCGCAGGCCGGTGCGCACCAGGTGCTGATGCACGGCGCCGGTGGCCAGCAGCGCATGCATCGGCAGTTTCTCGCGCACCAGGTAGCGATCCGACAGCAGCAGCACCATCTTGCCGCCGCGCACGGCGGTTTCCGCCTGCGCGCAGATCCGGCGCAACGCCTGCTCCAGGCCTTCCGCAGGCTCGTACTGCAGATCGATGAAGGCGTGGCTGAGCCCGGTAGTGGCTACGTCCAGGATCTGGCGCAGCTTGCGCTGCGACAGGATCGGCGATCCGAGCACGATCTGCCGCGCATGCTCGGCGGCCGGCAGGAACACGTTGCACTCGGGCCCGATCTGCGTCTGCAGCGACATCACGATGGACTCGCGCAGCGGATCGATCGGCGGATTGGTGACCTGCGCGAACTGCTGCCGGAAGTAATCAAACAGCGAGCGTACCCGCGAGGACATCACCGGCATCGGGGTGTCATCTCCCATCGAGCCGACCGCCTCACTCTCATCCTGCGCCAGCACGCGGATGATCTCCTCGCGCTCCTCCGCGCTGACGTTGAACATCTTCTGGTAGCGGGCCAGCGTATCCGCGTCCATGGGCTCGGCCGCAAGGCTGCTGTCGACGAGGTCGGTCTCCAGGTAGCGCACGCCCTGCTTCAACCAGGCCTTGTAGGGATGGCGTGTCGCGAGCAGCCGATCGATGTCCCGGGTCTCCATGAGCGTGGCGTTCGTGAGATCGAGCACCAGCATGTCGCCGGGCCCGAGCTTGCCCTTGCGCACGACATCCTCGGGCCGGTAATCCCACACTCCCGTTTCCGATGCGACGGTCAGCGTGCGATTGCGGGTGATCGTATAGCGGGCCGGGCGCAGACCGTTGCGGTCCAGCGTGCAGCCGACATAGCGGCCATCGCAGAACACCAGGCCGGCCGGCCCGTCCCAGGGCTCCATGTGTACCGAGTAATACTCGTAGAAGGCGCGCAGATCCGAATCGATGTCGTCGCGCCCGTGCCAGGCCGGCGGCACCAGCAGGCGCATGGCGTGCATGGGATCGAGGCCGCCCATCAGCAGCACTTCGAACATGTTGTCCAGGCTCTGCGAGTCCGAGCCATGCAGCGTCACCAGCGGCAGTACGTCGGCGAGCTGCGGCAGCAGCGGGGAGCTGAAGACCGGGCCGCGCGCGAGTGCCCAGTTGCGGTTGCCCTCAATGGTGTTGATCTCGCCGTTGTGCGCGAGGTAGCGGAAGGGATGCGCCAGCCGCCACTGCGGCAGGGTGTTGGTGGAAAAGCGCTGATGGAACACCACCACCGAGGTCTCGAGCCTGGGATCGATGAGGTCCAGGTAGAACTCGGCCAGGTGCTGCGGCATGACCATGCCTTTGTAGACGATGTTCACGGCCGAGAGGCTCGGCACATAGAACATCGGGTCCGTCTCAAGCGCCTTCTCGGTACGCCGGCGCGTCATGAACAGGCGCCGATTGAAGGCCGCCTCGTCGAGATCATCCGGGCAGTTGATGAAGGCCTGCTCCATGTGCGGCAGGGTCTTCAGCGCCTGCGCACCGCAGGCATCGGGGTTCGTGGGCAGCAGCCGCCAGCCCGCGAGCGTAAGGCCCTCGCGGGCGGCTTCGGCCGCGAGGCGCTCGCGCGCCGTCTGCGCACGCGCCGGGTCCGTGTTCATGAATACGATACCGGCGGCAAAGCGCGCCGCCAGCCCGATGCCGGACTGCGCGGCCACCGCGCGCAGGAATTTCTCCGGACGCTTCAGCGACACACCGCAACCGTCACCCGTCTTGCCGTCAGCGGCGACCGCGCCGCGGTGCGTGAGCCGGTTCAGCGAGGCGATCGCGGTTTGCACCAGCCAGTGACTGGGCTGGTCGTCCAGGTTGGCGATCAGACCAAAGCCGCAGCTGTCTTTCTCGTACGACTCTTTATAGAGGCTGTTCATACATTCCGAATATTGCTGAGCCGCCCGACAGGGTCAATGCGCAGCTGATCCCGGCGAGGGTTTTGCCCCCTTTCGGGACGACGACGGCTTGAATGCACAGCGCCGGGGCAGAGTGCGGCCCGGGAATGCTAATGTTCCTGCCGTGAGACGCCATCAGCAAGCCTTGTCGATCGCGCCGGATCATCCGGTGTTCGCAGGTCACTTTCCGGACGCCCCGGTGGTGCCCGGCGTGCTGCTGCTGTCGATGGTCCTTGATGCCGCCGATGAGTGGCTGGGGACCGCCGTGCAGCCGGCGCGTCTGCGCCAGGCGAAGTTTCCTGCTCCCTGGCTACCGGGAATGCAGGTACAGGCGAGCCTGGAGTTCGACGCCAGGCAGTTGCGCTTCGAAGTCACAGCCAACGATCGGACGCTGGCGCTGGGCGTATTCGAACTGGAGAGCGGCGGATGAGCATCGTGAGACGCATTGCCTTGACCCTGGCTGCCGGCGCGGCGTCGGTGCTGACCCTTGCCGTCCCGGGCGCGGACCTGGCGGCGCCGGATCTGGATACGCTGCTGCAGCACCTGGCGCGACCGGCGCCCGCAACCACGCCGTTCGTGGAAGTGCACTTCTCGCCGCTGCTCAGCCGGCCACTCATCGTCTCCGGCGAACTTGAGTATTCCGGTCCGGACTCACTGGCGCGCACGGTCGACAAACCTTATGCCGAACACACCGAGATCCACGGTGATGAAGTCAGCGTCGTGCGCGGCAATGGCAAGCCCCGCACGTTTTCCTTAGGCCGCGCCCCGGAACTGAAGACGCTGCTGAGCAGCTTTTCGGCGCTGCTGGGCGGCAACCGTCAACAGCTTGAGCGCAGCTTCACCCTGACCGTCAGCGGCGATGATGCGCATTGGACGCTCGGCCTGACGCCGCGCGACAGCCGCGTGAGCCAGCGGGTGTCGCGGATCACGGTCAACGGCGCGGCCGGCAGTCCGCGATGCATGACCACCGCCGCCCCGGATGGCAGCGTGACCGTGATGCTGATGGCAGACGCGGCCGGCACCCCGGTGCCGAGCGGCGTCGATCGGGCGGCACTCGACAAGCTGTGCCACTGATTTCCTCCGCGCGCGGATCCGCCCGGGTCACGGCGCTGCTGTGGCTGGCGCTGCTGGCCGGTGCGGGCCTCGTGATCCATCACAGCTTGCGCATCAGCGGCGATCTGCGCCTGTTCATGCCTGCGCCCCGCGATGCGGTGGGGCGGCTGCTGCTGCAGGAAGTCAGCGAGGGCCCGGCGGCCAAACTGCTGTTGCTGTCGATACAGGAGGCCCCGCCCGCAGCGCTCGCAGCCATGTCGCAGAAACTCGCCGCCGCGTTGCGCGCGGATCCCGCGTTCGGGTTCGTCAGCAACGGCGAACAGCGGCTCGACATGGTGCCCGATGCACTGCTGCCCTACCGTTACCTGCTCTCCCCGACCCTGGATTCGAATCACCTCGATGCGGATTACCTGCATGAGCAGCTGCAGGAACGCGAACAGGACCTCGCCTCGCCCGCCGGCACCCTGCTGACCCCGCTCCTGCCCCGCGATCCGACGCTGGAGCTGATCAAGGTCCTGGAGTCCTGGGAGCCCGCGCACCAGGCACAGCAGCTGTTCGATGTCTGGTTCAACCCGGCCGGAAACGCGGCATTGCTGATCGTGCAGACGCGGGGTGCGGGCTTTGATCCGACCGGCCAGCAGACGGCGATCGCAACGCTGCGGCGTCACTTCAATGAGGTGCGCTCGAGCCCGGTTGCGCAGCTGACCGTCACCGGCCCTGGCGCGTTTGCCGTCATCATGCAGGGGCGCAGCGAGGCGGATGCGCGCGTCGCCGCGATATGCGACTCGGTGGGCATGGTGCTGCTGATGCTGGTGGCCTATCGCAGCGTCCGACGCGTGTTGCTGGGCGCGCTGCCGCTGGCCACCGCGGGCGTGTGCGGGCTGGGCGCGGTCGCTGCCCTCTTCAGCAGCGTCCACGGCATCACCATCGCCTTCGGCTTCACGCTCACGGGCGTCGCGCTGGACTACCCGATCTACCTGTTCAGCAACGAACAACCGGGAGTTCGCCCCCTGGATGTGGCGCGCACGGTGTGGCCGACCCTCGCCACCGCGGTGGCCGCCGTGTGCATCGCCTACCTCGCGTTCCTGGTCTCCGGAGTTCTGGGACTGGCGCAGCTCGCGACGTTCAACATTGCCGGGCTCGCCGCCGCGGGCCTGTGCGCACGCTACCTGCTGCCGCGACTGCTGCCGGTGGGGGTCCGCGATCACGGCACGGGCCTGCTGCCCACCGCGCTCGTGAACTTCTCGAATCGACTCCCGGCGACGCCCTGGCTCGCGCCGGTGATCGCGGTGGTTGGCCTGGCCATCGTCATCGGCATACGCGGTCCGTGGTGGGACAACGATCTCGGGCACCTGACGCCGGTACCCGAACCACTGCTGCGTGAGTACGAGAACCTGCAGCAGGCGCTCGGTTCGCCCGACGTGCGCTACCTGCTCGCACTGGAGGCCCCCACACCCGACCAACTCCTGGCGCGGGAGGAGTTGCTGTCGGGGCAACTGGACGCACTTGCCACGCGCCATGTGATCGGCGGCTATGACCTTGCCGCGCGCTACCTGCCCAGCGCCGCGGTGCAGCGGCGCCGCCAGGCCGCGCTGCCGGATGACACGACCCTCAAGGACAGCCTCGCGAAGGCCGCGGCGGGAATGGCCTTCAGGCCTGACCTGTTCGCACCCTTCCTGGCGGACGTCGCGCGTGCCCGCACCCTGCCGCCGCTGGTGGTGGATACCGTGGCCGGAACGCCGCTGGCCCTGACCGTAGGGGCGCTGCTGCAGCAGCGCGACGGCGGCTGGACCGGTCTTGTGACCTTCACCGACGTCCAGCAACCGCAGCAGCTGGCGGTCCTGGCCGCAGGCTCGGGTGGCACCATCCAGCTGCTCGATCTCAAGCAGGCGGCAGAGGACCTGGTCGCCAACCAGCGGCAACGCATTCTTGCCAGCATGGCCGCCGCCTTTGTGCTGCTCATCGTGGTGGTTGCCGTGACCTGCCGTTCGCTGCGCCGCATGGTGCGCGTGGTCACGCCCATGGCCCTGTCGACGTTGTTGACACTCGCCATCCTGCACGCAAGCGGGATCGCCCTGAACCTGTTCCACCTGATCGCCCTGGTCCTCGCGGCGGGTCTGGGCCTCGACTACGGGCTGTTCCTCGAGCGCGCCGGCCATGAGCCCGCGGCGCACCGTCGCGCCGTGCACGCCGTCACCATCTGCGCCACCGCCGCCTGCGTGGTCTTCGCGGTTCTGGGCAGCTCGACTCTGCCGGTGCTGCGCTCGATCGGCATCACCGTCGTGCTGGGCGTGGCGAGCAACTTCGTCCTGGCGCAGCTCCTGATCCGCAGGGCGCGGCCATGACCGAGGTGGACCGGGACGTCATTTCCCAGCTGATCCCCCACCAGGGCTCCATGTCGCTGCTGGAGCGGGTGGTGCGCTGGGATGGCTCGACCATCGACGCCGTGGCGATCTCGCACCGGAGCGCCGGGCATCCGCTGCGCACGAATGGCCAGTTGCGCGCAGTGCACCTGTGTGAATACGGTGCCCAGGCGGCGGCGCTGCACGGTGGCCTCGTGGCACGCGCCGCGGGCGGTGCTGCGGCGCCGGGGTACCTGGTATCACTGCGCGATGTTGCCCTCGCCTGCCGCCGCATCGATGCTCTCGCCGGTGAACTTGTGATCCGCGCTGAACTGCTGCTGCAGGACAGCGGCAGCTGGCAATATCTGTTTGCGGCCACTCACGAGGGTGCGAAACTTGCGACTGGACGCCTGGCGATCATCCGCCGCAGGTAATCGAGCCTATGCCGCTGAGAATCGAAATCGACGATCTCACCCGCCCGCAGATCCACGCGTTGCTCAATGAGCACCTGGAACACATGCGCGCCATCACACCGCCGGGAAGCGTGCACGCCCTCGACCTCGATCGGCTGCGCACGCCCGACATCACCTTCTGGTCGGTGTGGGAGGACGCGCGGCTGGTGGGCTGCGGTGCCCTGAAGGAACTGGACCTGCGCCACGGTGAGGTGAAGTCCATGCGCACTCCCCAGGCACTGCGGCGCAAGGGCGCCGGGCGTGCCGTGCTGACGCATATTCTCGCGGTCGCGCGCAGTCGTGGCTACCAGCGCCTGAGCCTGGAAACCGGTGCTACGGAGCCGTTCAAGCCGGCGCACGCACTGTATGCGAGCGCCGGTTTCACCTTCTGCGGACCTTTCGGCGAGTACCGCGACGATCCGCATAGCGTGTTCATGACCCTGGTTTTGTAAGGATCCGCATGTCCGCACTCTTCAAGAAACTGAATCTGGGCATACAGGCCACCATCCACGTGCTCAACGCTCCGCAATCGTTTGAGTCGGAACTGGCTGCGTTGCAGGACGTGTCGGTCAAACGGTCGGTCGTTGGAGCAAGCAGCTTCGCCATGGCGTTCGTGATCACCCAGGCCGAGCTCGACGCGGCGAGCAGGAAGCTCGCCGCCGCCTGCACAGGTGATGCCGCGCTGTGGATGGTCTTTCCCAAGGGCACGTCCAAAAAATATGAATGCGAATTCAATCGCGACTCGGGCTGGCCGCTGCTCGGAGCGGCAGGGTTCGAACCGGTGCGCATGATCGCAATCGATGAGGACTGGTCCGCGCTGCGCTTCCGCCGCGTCGAACACATCAAGCGGATGAGCCGCAAACCCGGTGGTGCGATTTCCAAGGCAGGAAAGCGTAAGGCCGTGGCGCGTGGCAAGCCATGAAAACCCTGTACCGCCTGTTGGCCATCATGCCCACCTTGGCCGTCGCCCAAACCCCGTCGGTCCTGCACCCGGACAATATTGCGCCCACGGCCGTCTCTCCCGGCGTGGTGCTGAAGGAACTGACCGGCCGCACCTCGCTGCCGGGTGCCCGCAGTACCCAGGCAAGTGTGGCGTTTTTCCACCTGGAACCCGGACGCGCGAGCGCCTGGAGTTACAACAAGGCTGGCGAGGAATCGTTCTTCATCCTGAAGGGCCATGGGACGGTATGGACCGGCAGCCGATCTCAGGCGGTCAGACCCGGATCGTTCATCCTGATCCCGGCAAGTACGGTGCGCTCGATCCGCGCCAGCCGTGCCGAAGCGCTGGAGTTCTATGCCCTCACGACGCCCGCATGGAGCGCTGATGATGATGTGCACACGAGCGCGCCCGCTGGGGCGCCCCAGTAACAGCCCCACGCCTTTTAGCGGGAGGAACTATGAGTACTCAGATCGAAAAGGCCGAAGCGTTCCGACAGCTGCATGGCAAGGGCTCGTGCTTTGTCATTCCGAATCCGTGGGACCCGGGAGCGGCGCGGCTGCTGGAACATCTGCGATTCAAGGCGCTGGCATCCTCCAGCGCCGGCTTCGCCTGGTCGCAGGCGAAGAGCGATCTCGCCGTCACGAAGAGCGGCCTCTTTGGCCATCTCACGGCGCTGTGTCAGGCGACTTCCCTGCCCGTCAGCGCGGATCTGCAGAATGGCTTCGGCAACGATCCGGAAGATGTGGTGGTCACACTGCTGCAGGCGGCCAAAACGGGTATCGTCGGTGGCTCGATCGAGGATGCCCCCGGCGATGATTCCGTCTATCCGCTGGAATTTGCCGCCGAACGCATCCGCAATGCCGCGGTTGCCATCAAGTCCCTCAACTTCAGATTCACGCTGACCGCGCGGGCTGAAAACTATCTGTACGGCCGCCCGGATCTCAGCGACACCATCCGGCGGCTGCAGGCCTATCAGGAGGCCGGTGCCGATGTGCTGTTCGCGCCCGGGATCAAGACCCGGGAAGACATCAGGGAGATAGTCAGATCGATTGATCGACCCTTGAACGTGCTGGTCGGAATGACCGGCATGGACCTCACCGTGGCGGACCTGCAGGAACTGGGCGTCACCCGGATCAGCCTCGGCGGCACGCTCGCCCGCAGCGCTTATGGCGCCCTGCTTCAGGCAGCGACCGAAATCCAGGGCCAGGGCACCTTCGGGTACGCGGCCAAAGCGGCCTCCGGCAAGGAACTCAACTCGATCTTCGCGAGACCCTAAGGATTGAGCTGCACCCGCAACGTTGTTTCCGGACCCAGTGGCAGGCGCAGCAGCTCGGACGAATCGCGCTCGAGCGCAGCCATCAGCATCAGGCTGACTGCCATGGCGTTGGCGGATCCGGCTACGCTCGGGTCTGGTGACGGTTCCGCAATCGCGGCCAGTTCCAGGCTGCGCCCGCTGCCATTCCCGGTGAGCACCAGGGCCACCCCGAGGAACCCCTGGCTGTGCGCAATCCGCGCCTGCGCGCCGCGGGCATCGATGTCATACGCCACGAACAGTACGTCGGTGCGCTCGGCACACACCTGCAGCGCCGCGGCGAACAGGCCATTGGCGAAGGTGTACCGGCCGGCGCCGAGCGCGGTGTAGGGCTGATGGCAGCCCGTGGCGATGCTCCAGTAGCCGGCGGCCGCGTTATGCACCGAGTTATGGAAGCGTGTCGGGGAGAGCGTGGTGGGCGCCGTCGCCAGCGTGCGGCACATGTAGTCGGTGATCGCCAGATCGCCGTAGGTTGACGCGAACACCATCGGCAGCTGCGCCGGATCACGTCCGGCGTTCGCACAGGCGGCCTGCGCCACTTCCAGTGCGACCGCCACGGTATCCGGTGCGCGGCGCCGTTCATTGGGCGGCAGGATGGACGGCTGCGGCCTGATGCGACCTTCAGGATTCCAGACGGCAAAGCCGGCCACCGCCACTTCGAGTGCCGCGCTCACGCTGCGTCCCGGCCAAACAGCAGCACGCAGTTGCTGCCACCGAACCCGAACGAATTGCTGAGCGCCAATTGGATGTCCGCATCGGCATTGTCGAGCCGGATCTGCGGACCACACGCGGCGTCCAGCTGCGTGGTATTGAGCGTGCCCGGGATCAATCCGGAACGCAGTGCCAGAAACGTGATGACCGCCTCCAGGCTGCCCGCGGCGCCCAGGGTGTGCCCGGTCCAGCCTTTGGTGGAACTCGCCCGCGTCGTGGCCGGGAACAGGCTCGCCACCATCTGCGCTTCAACCGCGTCATTCTTGGGCGTCGCCGTGCCGTGGAGATTGATGTACTGGATCTCGCCCGGTTCGCGACCAGCGCGCGCCAGCGCCTGTTCGACCGCGAGGCGCGCGCCGAGGCCTTCGGGATGCGGCGCGGACATATGATGCGCATCGCTGGTCTCCCCGTAACCGAGGAGCGTCAGGTCCGAGCGGTCACCGCGCTCCAGCAGCGCAAAGGCCGCCGCTTCCCCGATGTTCAGTCCACGTCGATCCACCGCGAAGGGGCGGCAGGTGTCCGGCGACAGCAGCTCCAGGGAACCGAAGCCATAGAGCACGCTGTTGCACAGCGAGTCCACGCCGCCGACCACAACGGCATCGCACTGACCCAGGCGCAGCAGCCGCTCGGCCTGGCAGAACACCTTCGCACTCGAGGAACACGCGGTGGCGATGGTGAAGCACGGTCCGGATACCCCCAGCGCGCGCTGGACGAAATCGCCGATTGAGTGCGGCGTGTGCAGCTCCGGTTGCAGCAGGTGAGATGGCACGCCCGCCGGATCATCCAGCTGGCGATAGAACGCCTCGGTCGCATCGATCGCCGCGGTGGAGGTGCCCATGACCAGCCCGATGCGCCGTGCGCCGTAGCGTAGCAGTGCTCCCGTCACCGCATCCATGAAGTCATCGGCGTTGAGCCCGGCCCAGGCAAGGCGATTGTTGCGGCACTCCCACCGCGTCAACGACGCCGGCAGATTCCAGGCGGAGGACTCAAGATCCGGCACCCGCCCGATCCAGGTTGGCAGCGGCTGGGTGGTGAAATCGTTGGGTCGCAGCGGTCCGCGTCGCTCCCGCAACGCGGCAAGCAGCGCTTTATGCCCGTAGCCCGTCGCACAGACCACCGAAAAGGCGGTGATGGCCAGGGGCAGCATCGGCCGGGCACCGGAAAGCTGGGTCACTGCGGGCGGGAAGGGGCCTGGCCGGCTTGCAGGCCGGGCTGCTGGCTGTGCTGTTGGATATAGGCGGCAAGGGACCGCAGCGAGGCGAATATGCGGCGATTGTCCGCATCATCCGAGCGCAGCTGCAGCCCATAGCGCCGCGAGACCTCCAGGGCGATCTCCAGCGCGTCGATCGAATCCAGCCCCAGGCCCGCGCCGAACAGCGGTGCCTCGGGTTCGATGTCGGCCGGGCTCATGCCCTCGAGGTTGACGGCGGCAATGATCAGCTCGGCAAGGTCGGTTTCGGCAGTGGTCTGTGTGGCAGGCATGGCAGATCGCAAGATAAAATGTGGCAGCCCGCATCTTAAGGCGGACAATCGCTGCAAATCCTAACATGGAGCCCGACCCGCCCTTGTCACAAGAGACTGATCGCGCACATGTCCTGGTGGTGGGCGGCGGCCCCGGCGGCTCCACGGCGGCAGCCCTGCTGGCGCGCGAGGGACTGCGCGTCACCCTGGTCGAGAAAAGCCGCCATCCGCGCTTCCACATCGGCGAGTCGCTGCTGCCGATGAATATGCCGATTTTCGAGCGCCTGGGGGTCTTTGACCAGGTCATGGCCATCGGGCGTCAGAAGCATGGCGCCGACTTTCCGTCGCCGAATGAGCGCGGCTACACGGTGTTCCATTTCGCCCGCACCCTGAACCCGGGAACCGGCTTTGCCGTGCAGATCCGCCGCGAGGACCTGGACCAGCTGCTGTTCCGGCACGCCGCCGGCTGCGGCGCCGAAACCCACGAGGAAACGGAGGTTCTGCGCATCGATTTCGCTGCCGATGCGGCCACCGCGCGCCTGCGCCACCCGGACGGCACGCAGCGGGATCTGCGGGTTGACTACGTGGTGGATGCCACCGGCCGCAACACCCTGCTGGGCACGGCGCTGCGCTTGAAGCGCAAGCATCAGCGTCACCAGAGCGCGGCGCTGTTCGCCCACTTCGCCGGCGTGCAGCGCCGGGCGGGCGAGGACGCCGGCAACATCAGCATCTACCGCTTTCCGGCCGGCTGGGTGTGGATGATTCCGCTGCCCGGTGACTGCATGAGTATCGGTGCCGTGTGCTACCCGGAGTATCTGAAGGAGCGTCGCGGCAGCAACGCGGACTTCCTGCTGGCCACCCTGTCGCGCATTCCCGGCGCGCGTGATCGCATCAAGGGGGCGCGCATCATCGGCAACCTGCACGCCACCGGCAATTACTCCTACATCTGCAGCCGGATGAGCGGACATCGCTGGATCATGGTCGGCGATGCGTTCGCGTTCCTCGATCCCATCTTCTCCAGCGGCGTATACCTGGCCATGAACAGCGCCGAACGGGCCGCCGAGGTGGTATCCGGCGCCTTGCGCGAGCCGCACCGGGAGGCGGCCCTGCAACGCGGCTACGCGCGCTTCGTGCGTCGTGGCCTCGGCCAGCTGTCCTGGTTCATCTTCCGGTTCACCTCACCGGCGATGTCACGGCTGTTTGCGCACCCGCGCGACACGCTGCAGGTCGAACAGGCCATGGTGTCGATGCTCGCCGGGGATGTCTTCAACAGCCCGCGGGTGTGGTGGCGGCTGCAGCTGTTCAAGCTGATCTACGCGTGGACCTGGGTAAGTCTGTGGCGGCGCTCGCTGCGCAACAACCGCATCCGCCGCCGCCAGGTCGGCGTGGCCTTCGACGGCGAGGATCTGGTTTGAGCAGCCCACGGCCTGCGAGCAGCGCCTTGCCGGGTGGCCTGCCGCGAATGGAGTATCGACGGCTCGGCGCCGATGAGCCACTGCCCGCAAGTGCGCTGTGCGCGATCACGTTCGGTTCGCAGCGGCTCAGCACCGGCGGTGGTGCGGCGTTGCCCATCCATCTGAACCTGCCGGTGCTGGTGGGCACGGGCCTGACGGAGCTGTGGCAGACCGACGCGCCCGTCGAGGCTGGCCGTGAGGGGTCCGTGCATTTCGCCAGCGGCGGCGATTTCCTGGCCGGCCGGATCGAGATCGATGAACAGGCGGTCGGCGGCCTGCAGGCGGCGGCGACAGAGGCGTACGCGGCCATCAGCCGCTTCACCACGCGCGGCCGGCACGGGCACCTGCTGCGCATGTACAACTACTTTTCCGGCATCAATTCCGGAAGCGGGGACACGGAGCGCTACAAGCTGTTCTGCAGCGGCCGGGCGGCAGGCTTTCAGGGGTTGCAGCAATCGTCATGGCCAGCCGCGACGGCGGTCGGCCGGCAGGATCACAGCGGCCTGCTGCAGGTGTACTGGCTGGCGGGAAGCGAGCCCGGCCGCGCGATCGAGAACCCGCGGCAGGTCAGTGCCTTCAACTATCCGCGTCAGTACGGCCCGGCACCACCGAGCTTTTCGCGCGCCATGCTGCTCCCGGGCGGGCTGCTGATTTCGGGAACGGGCAGCATCCTCGGTCACGCCTCGCATCACGCGCACGATCTGCCCGCGCAGCTGGATGAAATCCTGCGCAACCTCACGAGCCTGAGACAGGCCAGTGGTGGCCCGGCGCAGCTGCAGTCCGGGCGTGGCACCTTGCTCAAGATCTACCTGCGCGATGCCGCCGCGGCCGGGCTGGTGAGTGCCTATCTGCGCGCCCAGCTGCCATCGCAGGTGCAGTTCCTGGTGCTGGGCGCGGACATCTGTCGGCGCGAGCTGGTCGTGGAAATCGACGCCGCGCACGTCGGTAGCGCGGCTTAGATCAGTCCGGCGCGTGGCGCAGCAGCTGCAGCAGCTGTGCGCGGCCGGTCTTGCCCAGCTCATTGCGCGGCAACTCGGTCACCAGCAGCAGCGGCCGCGGCAGGAATACCGGATCCACGCCGCGCGCCATGGCGCTGAGGATCTGCGCAGCATCGAGGGTTGGCGCGACCACGGCCGCCGCGATGCGCTGCACGCGACCCACCCCCTGCGCCACGACTTCGGCGTCCGAGGGCTGGAACACCACCGCGTCGCGCACGCCGGGTATGTCGAGCAGACGCCGCGTGAGATCCGACAGCGAGGCGCGCTTGCCGGCGATCTCGACCATGTCCAGGTTGCGGCCGCGCAGCACCATGCGGCCGTCGGCGCAGATCTCCACCACATCCTGCAGTCGCATCGGCTGGTCAAACCATGCCGCGCGCACCCAGGCGTGATCCACGGCGGGCTCGACGGTGACGCCGGGATACAGGCGCCAGGAACTGTCGCGCGCGGTCAGACGCGTGGCAATCACGCAGGTTTCCGTGGAGCCGAACATCTCCAGCAGCGGCGCGCGGAAACGCGCATCGATCTGCTGCGCGAGTGCCGGGTCCAGCGGCGCCGTCGCCGAGACGATTGCAGCGACCGGCGCAAAGTCCTGGGCCGAGGCCAGGAGTGTCCGCAGATGCACGGGGGTAGTGACCAGCACCCGCGGCGCGGGCACTTCGGTCAGCGCGACCGCCACGTCGCCCGCAAACAGCGGTCGACCGCCGTGCACGGCCATGCCGGCCAGCAACGGCAGCAGCACCGAGGTCTCGGTGCCGTACATGTGCTGGGGCGGTACGGTGGCCACAATGTTGGCGGCAGCGTCGGTGGCCCCGAAACACTCGCGGATGCGCTCGGCGTTGAAGCGGGTGTTGTAGTGCAGGCTGCCCCAGCGCTTGGCATGGGAGGTCGGGGTACCGGTGGAACCTGAGGTGAAGCCAATCTGGACGATGTGCTCAGCGGCAATCTGCGGCAGGGGCGGAACCGCGGCCGGGCTGCCATGCGCCAGCGCCCGCTCGACCACCTCATCGTCCACGACGTGGTTGGCGCCGTAACCGGCCCGGGCGTCGGCGATGACCTGCGGCGCGCGTGACGCCGGCAGCAGGTTGGTCTGACCCCGCACGACTGCCGCGCACCAGGCGACCAGGAAATTTGCCCGCTGCTCACAGAGGTTGACCAGATACGGCGCGTGCGGCAGCGTTTGCGCAAGCGCCATGACCTGCCCCAGGAACTCGCCCGCGGTGAGCTTCGCGCCACGTCGCCACAGCAGTGGCGCCGCGGCATCGAACCCGGCGATCAGGGGCAGCGTGGATGACACGATTCGCCCCGCTTCAGTACAGGCCGCCGTTGACGTCGATCACCTGACGGGTGATGTAGGACGCGTCGGGTGAGATCAGGAAGCTCACCACCGCGGCGACTTCGTCGACGGTTCCGGTTCGCTGCATCGGAATGGCCTTGACCAGTTCATCCAGGGGCTGGCCCTGCAGCATGTCCGTGGCTATGAGTCCGGGTGCCACACAGTTGACGGTGATCTGGCGTTTGGCCAATTCCAGCGCCAGCGCCTTGCTGGCGCCGATGATGCCGGCCTTCGCCGCGCTGTAGTTGGTCTGGCCGCGGTTGCCCATGACGCCGGATGCCGAAGACAGTGTGATGATGCGGCCGGGGCCACGACGCCGCACCATGGCCATGACCAGCGGATGCAGCACATTGAAGAAGCCGTCGAGGTTGCTGTGGACGACGCTGTCCCAGGTCTCACCCGTCATCGCCGGAAAGGCGTCATCGCGCGCATGCCCGGCATTGCAGACCACGCCGTAGTAGGTGCCGTGGGCCTCGATGTCCTGGGTCAGCGCGCTGGCGCAGGCGATGCGGTCGCCCAAGTCGAACTGCAGCACCCGCGCGCGACGGCCCATGTGGCGGATACCCTCGGCGACCTGATCGGCATCACCGCGACGCGACCGGCAATGCACCACCACGTCGTAGCCGTCGTTGGCCAGGCGCAGCGCGATGGCGCGGCCGATGCCGCGGCTGGAACCGGTGACAAAGACGGTGTCGGTCACGGCCGCCAGAACGGGTAGAAGTTAAACCACTGCAGGGGTTCCATCAGCACGTAGTGCTCCAGCCGGGCGGCAAAGCGTTGCGCCAGATCGGCAATGATTGCATCCCGCTGCGAGCGCTGCCAGCGCACCTGGGCACAGAAGGGCTCAAAGAAGACCCGGTAACCGGTGGGCCGTCGCAGGCAGAAGAGCAGGTGGACCGGGCATTCCAGAACCGAGGCGAGCACATAGGGGCCGACTGGCATTGGCGCGGGCGCGCCCAGGAACCGCACGTCGACCGTCCGGCCGCCGTGCACCGGCACCCGGTCGCCGGCAATGACCACCCACTCGCCCTGATCAACCCGGCTCTTCAGCATCAGCGCGGTTGCGACGGACAGGTCGGTCACCTGCAGCAGTTCCACCTGCGTGGCGCCGGCCATGCGCAACACCTGGTTAAAGCTTCTGGAGTGGCGGGTATGGACCAGCACGTTGAGCCGCACCCTGCGGTTCAGGGTCGCCAGAGCGCGGCACAGCTCAAGATTTCCGAGGTGCGAGCCGATCAGCAGCACGCCGCGCGCGCCCTGCGCCATGACCCGCATTTTCGCGTGGTCCTCGATCCCGACTTTCGAGTAGTCGATACGGCCGAGCCATGCGTCCTGCTTGTCGACGATGGCGCGGGCGAAGCTCAGAAAGTGCCGGTACACGCAGAGCGCGCCGGCATCCACGCCACGATCAGGCGCCGCGGCCGCGACCCGCGCCAGGAAGTCCCGCGAGGCGGCCCGGGCACGTCCGCTGACGACGAAGAAATACGCCGTGGACAGGTATACGAACGGCATCGCCAGGGGTCCGGAGAGCAGTTTCACGGTGTGGAACATCAGCCACATCGTGAAGAGCGCGCCGCGCTCGCGGGTGGCGGCCCACGAGGCCTGACGCCGCGAGCTGTGCTCGCTGCCCTGGGGCGCGGCCGGCGATGGCGTGCTGTTCAAGAGGCTCTCCGCACCAGCAGCCGAGGCAGCCGCAGCAGCATGCCGCCGAACAGCCGCAGTTGCAGCGCGACCATGCGGGCGTTGTCGCGGATCATGCGGAAATGTGAGACCCCGTCCAGCGGATAGGTCACCGCGGTGGGCAGCCAGCGCATCGGCACGCCGCGCCAGTACAGACGCACGATGATTTCCACGTCGAAGTCCATGCGTCGGCCAATGTACTCCTCTGCCATCAGGCTCATGACCTCGCCAAGCGGATAGACGCGGAACCCGCACAGGGAGTCCGGTATCGCAAAGGACAGGGTGTTCAACCACACCAGGCCATGTGTGAGGTAGCGGCCATAGCGGCGCCCCGGGGGCATGCTTCGATCGAACACCGGCCGGCCGCAGATCAGCGCCGCCGGGTCGGATCGCGCCGCTTCGATGAACGCCGGGACATCCGCGAGCGCATGCTGTCCGTCGGCGTCGACCTGCAGGCCGTGGCTGTAGCCGCGCTGCCAGGCCGCGGTGAAGCCGGCGATCATCGCCGCGCCCTTGCCACCGTTTACCGGCAGGCGCAGCACGCTCGTCTGCGGCACGGTCGCCGCCAGCCGTTCCAGTTCGCGGGCGCAGCCTGCACCCGAGCCATCATCGATGAGCAGGCAGGGCAGCCCCGCGGCGCGCACCGCCGCCACGACCCGCGCAACGGCGTGCTCGTGGTCATATACCGGAACGATGGCGCAGGGATTGAAGGTGGAGGTGTGCAAGGCGGTTCGCGTCGACGAAAAACCGGCGGATTATGGCACTTCGGCGTCAGCGACAGCGGCGCCCCCGCACGCCACCGCAGCCTCGCGGGTGGCGTGCCGCGCGACCCCTTCGGGCCGCTTTGCAAAATCGCAACGAAGTTCTCCATAAAACCTATTGCATCACCCGGACAAGTGCCGTAACTTCCGCGCCGCGTTGCGAGGTGTGGTACCGCTCGTGACGCCCAGAAATGGTTGTTTGGACCCTCGGAGGTGTAGCGAGAACAGTGATGAAGAACCGCAAAGCGTCGACCGATAGCGACCCTGGGCCCCGTCTTCAACGAGTTTCTCAATATCTAGAGAAAAACTTTCCCGACTTTTTTGCGGAAGCACGCTTCCAGGTCGGGGATGATGATTTCTTCCTGTACTCCCGTTTCGGGCAGTACCTCGCCCGCGTCATCGAGACCAACCGGGCCTCTCCCGGCAAGATCGCGCGTGGCTTCACCGTCCTCAACAAGATGGCCCGAGCCTCGGCCAAGAATCCACAGATCCGCCAGATGCTGGTCGCAGGACCCCTGGAGTACATCGTGGATGCGCCCAAGGCGCGCGAGCTGGCGCGCAAGCGGCTGTCGCCGGTCGCGCAGGGCTATATGGAAAGTCTGTGCGAGTAGCGCTGAACGGTCCGCGCGCCTAGAGACTGGCGCGCGGATCAAAAGCGAGTTCGGCCTGCATCTGCTCGTAGAGCTTGCGAGCGGCCGGGGTGTCCGCCGGCGGCAGCACCACCTTCAGCACCACGTACTGATCTCCCGGCGGATCACCCGCCAGGCCGCGGCCGCGTAGCCGCAGCCGGCTGCCCGACTGCGATTGCGGCGGAATGCGCAGGTCGACCGGGCCACCCAGCGTCGGTACCGTCAAAGTTGCGCCGAGCGCGGCCTCCCACGGTGCCACCGGCAGGGTCAGTTTGACATCCCGCCCATCGAGCTCGAGGTTGCGGTGCGGGCGGATGTGGATCGTCAGGTACAGGTCCCCGGCCCGGGCCCCTTTGCCGGCGGCCGGCTCTCCCTGGCCGGACAGTCGCAGCGACTGCCCGTCGGTTACGCCCGCGGGCACCGTCACCCGCAGCGTCCGCTCCGCCGATGATCCCCCGCTCGCAGTTCCCTGCTGCACGGTGATGTTGCGGACGACACCGCGGTGCGCTTCCTCCAGGTCCACATCGATGCTGGCGTGCTGGTCGCGCCCGTTGCGCCGGCGCTGGCCATCAGCGCCGAAGGGCTGCGCCCCCCCGCCGAACAGCGAGGAGAAGAAGTCGCTGAATTCCGCGCCGCCCCCCTCAAACTCGTAGCCGCCGTCACCCGCCCCGCCCGCGTGGCCGGCCGAGTGGGCGCGCCGCCGCCCCTGGCTGAACTCAAAGCCGGCGCCGAAGTCCGGCGGCGGCCGGAACTGTTCGCCCTGCTTCCAGTTGGCGCCCAGCTGGTCATAGGCCTGGCGCTTCTTGGGGTCCTTCAGGACCTCGTAGGCCTCCTGCATCTGCTTGAAGCGCTCGAGCGCGTCCGCTTCCTTGCTGACATCAGGGTGGTACTTGCGGGCCAGGCGCCGGTAGGCCTTGCGGATGTCGTCTGCGGAGGCACTGCGCTGCAGGCCAAGGGTCTGGTAGTAGTCGCGAAATTCCATGTCTTGTCTGGGGTCGAGGTCCGGGATAAAACTATTGAACCATAATGGGGACGGTTAGCCGCCCCTTTCAATGCCGGCTTCGGTCCCCAGCCGGCGGCCCGCCGCGCTTATGTCATGCAAACGCCATCCTGCGCCCCTGCGGTGCGCCGGGGGGCCGCGAGTCACCATTTCAGGTCAGGGCATCCGGGCTTTCCCGCTTATCCCGGCCGCGGGCCACGGCGTGGCCGTCCGTGGATGGCATCGAAATTGCAGACCCTCCCACATGATTGTGCGCCCTGACCTCCTGCGAAGATGCTGATGCGACTCTCCCGGCCCCCACATCTGCGCAACCTGCGCGCCTTTTGCGTGGCGGCTCATCACCGCAGCTTCAAGATTGCCGCCGACGAGCTGTTCCTGACCCCCTCGGCGGTCAGCCATCAGATGAAGGAGCTGGAAGACTCCCTGGGCGTGCGCCTCTTTGAACGCAAGACGCGCGCCGTGGAGCTCACCTCGGCCGGGCATACGCTGCTGGACGAGGTCGGCCCGCTGCTGGATGCGATCGACCGCAGCCTGACCCGCATCGCGCGGCGCAACAACCGCGTCACGCTGCGCATGCTGCTGCCGCCGTTCTTTGCCACCGAGATCTTCGTGCCACGGATGGCGAATTTCTGTTCGGCCTGGCCCGATATCGATATCCAGGTGGACACGCGTGATCCGCGCCCTTCGGCACATCCCCTGACGGCGGATATTTCGGTGCTGCTGTCCGACTCGGTACCACAGGGCGTGAGTGTCACACCGCTGTTCAGCCTGTCACTGGTCGCGGCCTGCGCCAGCGAGCACGCACCCACCGTGAAGCGCCTGGGTGCCAATGTCTTTCGCGAGATGGCGCTGATCGTCCACAAGGCGCGACCCTTCGCCTGGAACAGCTGGGCGGAGGAACTGGGCCTCGAGGCACCCGAGCCGAAGAACGTGATCGAGCTGGATACGATGTCAGCGGTGGTCCGCGCCGCCGAGCGCGGTGTGGGCGTGGCGCTCGTGCCCGAAGCCCTGTGCAGCATCTGGTTTGATTCCGGATCGCTGGTGCGCATCTTCCCGCTGCACCTGCATACCACTGATACCTACTATCTGGCGACGCGACCCAAGGATGCGGCAAAGCCGGAGGTCTGTGCGATGACGCAATGGCTGATCAATGAGGTGCGCGCCCTCACCGAGTCGCCGATGAACCGCAGTCATGCATAGCAGCAATTCTTTTCGTTTGTTTCACTGCAGCAAAATTCCTACGCTGTGCGCGCACGCTGTAAATACAGGTGCGCCGTACCCGTTGTACAAGGAGTTCTGTAATGAAACTGCAAACGTTGAAGAACCTGCGCCGACCGCTGGTGCTCGCCCTCGCGGCCACGCTGCTCGCAGCATCAGTGGCACACGCCGACACCGAGGCCGGTAAGCTCAAACTCACTGGTTTCACCGATGTCGCCGAAGGCCCGGCGCTGATTGCAGGCGACTACGCCGCCGTGATCGACAAGCTGGCGCCGCATTCGTTCGCATTTGAAGCGGATGAAGTGGCTGCCAGCACCAACCTGTGCGTGGCTTACGTCGCCATGGGTCGCCTGGATGAGGCGCACGATGCCTGTAACGAAGCCATCACGATGGCGCGCATGGATCAGTGGGGCACGACTCTGGATGAGCGCGTGGCTTACGAGAATGCACTGTCCGTCGCCGTCGCCAACCGCGCAGTTCTCACCAAACTGTCGGGCGAATAATTCACGCCAACCAGAGAAAACAGCAATGAGGCTCAGAGGGGACTACGCGGATCGGCGCGCCCATCGAGGGCGCGCCGGTTCGATCAACTGAAGTTGCCCGCGGCCAGCTGAATCTGCTGCACCGGGCCGTAGCGTTCCAGTCGCTGCCGCACCTGCTGCGCATCCCCGATCACCACTACGGCGAGCTGCCGACCGACCGGAAAGGCCTGGCGAATCACCTGGCGCGCATCCTCGAGACTGGCACGGCGCAGCGCCGGCCCATAGCCTTCGATATACGTCCGATCCAGTCCGTACAGTTCCAGCTCCGCCAGCTGCGCGGCCCAGTCCGCCGCCGTTTCCAGGTTCATCGGGTACTGACCAATGACGTAGGAGCGCGCGGAATCCAGCATCTCCTGTGTGATGCCTTCGCGCTTCAGGCGTGAGAGCGTCCGCAGCGCAAGATCGATCGCCCGCACGGAATGGCGGGTTTCCGCGAAGCTGCGGATGGCGAATTCACCGGCGACCCGGCCGCGGGTGAAGCCGGAGCCGGCGCCGTAGGAGAGGCCGGTTCTGATGCGCAGCTCGGAATTCAGCAGCGAGGTGAAGCGCCCACCGAACAGGGAGTTGACCAGATCGAGCGCGGCCCGCTGCGGATAGGCGCGATCCAGTCCGGTCGCACCCAGCCAGAAATAGGATTGTGCCGAACCCGGTGAGTCCACCAGCAATACCCGGCGGCGGCGCAGTTTCAGCGTCGGTGCAACATCCGGCAGCGGCGCTGCCGCCACCCGCCACGCGCCGAAGCGCTCCTCGACGGCCGCCTTCAGCCAGGCGACATCCACATCGCCTGCGATCACGAGCACCGCGCGGTCGGCACCGATGTGCGCGCGGTGATAGTCGATCACATCCTTCAGGACGACGGCCTGCAGCGAGTCCTCGCTGCCACCCGGCGGCTGTCCGTAGGGATGCGCGCCGAACAGCAGCGCCCGACCATACAGCGGCAACAGTTCGGACGGATCGGAATCCTTGAGGGAGCGGATGTGCCCGACCTGCCGCAGCTGCTGGCGGGCGAACTCTTCCGCGGCGAAGCGCGGCGCCATGACGGCGTCGGCCAGCAGCTCCAGCATCCGCTCCTGGTCGTGCGCCAGGAACTGACCGTTGATGCTGAGGCACTCCGGTCCCGCGCCCGCGGCGAAACTGCCACCGGCACCTTCGACACTTTCGGCGAACTCCGCGGCGTCACGCGCGCCCGCGCCCTTGTCCAAGAGACCAGCCGTGAGGCTGGCCACGCCGGCACGACCCGGCGGATCACCCACGGCGCCGCCGCGGATCAGCATCTGAAACGCAACCAGCGGCACTTCCCGACGCGGCACGATCACCAGCGTGAGGCCGTTGGCCAGCACCATGCGCTCATGGGCGGGAACGCCAAAACCCTTGACGTTGAATTCGATGATTCGCGCGGGCTTCAGCATGGCAGCAGCATGCCGACCGTGCGCCGGCGCGGATTCAGCAGCAGCCTCGCCGCAGCGCTGATGTCCGCGCGCGTCACCGCGGCGTAGCGTTCCGGTGCCTGAAACAGCTTGCGCCAGCCACCGCGCAGCGCATCGAACTCACCCAGCAGATGCGCCTTGCCGTCGATGGTCGAGAGCTGCTTCCAGAAATTCGCGGCATTGAGGTTGCGCGCGCGGATCAGGTCCGCATCGGCAAGACCGCCGGCGGCAATGCCGGCGAGTTCCGTGTCGATGATGTCGCGCGCCGCGTGCGGATCCACGCCCTCGGCCAGCGTGAACCAGAACCAGCACAGCGAGGGATCGAACCCCTGGTGCCAATCCGCCGCCACGTCCTGCGCGATCATGCGCTGTTCGACCAGCAACCGGTGCAGCCGCGACGCGTTGCCGTCCACGAGCGCCGCGAGCAGCAGATTGAGGGCCGGTCCCAGGGGATCAGTGGCGGCGGGTGCCTTGTAGGCGTACTGCAGCAGCGCCAGCTGCGCGGGGCGGCGCACGATCACACGGCGCTCGGCGAACTGTTCGGGCTCGCGCACCTGCACCGCCGGCGGATCCGGCTGGCGTGGCAAACGCGCCAGATGCCGACGTGCCAGTGCGAAGGCCTCCTCGTGCGTTACATCCCCGACGAGCACGATGGTCTGGTTGTTCGGTGCGTAATAGGTCCGGTAGAACTGGCGCAGATCACCGGCTGTCCAGCCGCGGATGTCGTCCGGCAGGCCGATGGTTGGAAAGCGGTACGGATGCGCGCTGAAGGCCTGGGCCTGCACCTGCTCGCTCAGGTAACCCTGATTGTTGTCATCGACGCGCAGCAGGCGCTCGGAATACACCACGCCCCGCTCGCTCTCGATCAGCGCAGGATCCAGGCTCAGTCCCTGGATGCGATCGGCCTCCAGTTCAAACACCAGATCCAGTGCGCCGCGCGGAAACCAATCCTGATAGACAGTCACGTCATCGCAGGTGAACGCATTGTTCGAGCCACCCTGCGCTTCCATCAGGGAGTCGAATTCTCCGGCACCGTGCCGCGCCGTACCGTTGAACATCATGTGTTCAAAGAAATGCGCCAGCCCGGTGAGCCCCTGCACTTCGTTGCGGCTGCCGACGCGCACCCAGTTGTGAAGCGCCACGCTCGGGATGGAAGGGTCCGACCAGACGATGATCTTCAGGCCGTTGTCCAAAGTCAGCGCACGCACCCCGGCCTGCCCGGGCACGAGGGCGGCGCCCTGCGCGGCGGGGGCCGACAGACGACGGGGCAGCGGCGGAGAGCCTGGCCTGTTCATGCGTTCCTTGGCTTGCGGGAGGTGGGGGCAGGCAGATGTGCCGGCAGAGGAATTTTAACCCCTGCCCACCTGCCATGCGCATGATGGTGGACCTCTTTGGTTAAAGTTTGTTCACTGGAAAATGACTGGAAAAAGCTGGTTTTTCAGCATTTCCTTGCAAATTAGGGGCTTGTGGCGCCACTGCGGAGCAAAGCGCAAAAAAAAGCCGCGAGCGCCTTGAAAAGCGCATCGCGGCCAGTTCGGAAGGCGGACACCGGGGAGTTATCCGCTTCTTGATAATGTCAAAGCAAAGGTTGTGCCAATGCTCAAAGTGCTTGTTTTTCCAGCACTTAACAAACTACGGCCGCGCCGTGGCATGTGACGTAATACGTCAGGAACGGCCCTGAACCGCCCAGCTTGCCCCCGAACGGCCAATCGCCCGTGCATACGTCACATCTGTGTACTGCGTGGACCACGCCCCGGCGGCCGGTCCGGCAACATGGCGCATGGCTGACACACCCAAACGCCGGCTGCTCGATCATCTGGGCATCGGACCGACCTACGTCGTCGCCGGCTCACGCATCACCGGTGACATTGAAGTGCCCGGCGCGCTGGTGATGTGTGGACACGTGCGCGGTGATGGCGATGTCAAAGGCGCACTGAGCCTCGCCGTCGATGCGCAGTGGGACGGTGAAGTCCATGCGCGCAGCGGCGTCGTCGCCGGCCATATCAACGGCACCAT